>ERZ842401.1972-NODE-1972-length-28089-cov-11.486481_pt1 | contig 28089 bp, 14 predicted proteins | sample MGYA00521270_ERZ842401 | MGnify/ENA primary metagenome ERZ842401 (study PRJEB31892, sample SAMEA3878208) | bioreactor metagenome | biome: Moose rumen | place: Sweden | collected 2011-10 | study: EMG produced TPA metagenomics assembly of the PRJEB12797 data set... | reverse complement strand
TCGTCGGTAAGTTCATGACCGATGGCGTATGGTGGTTCTTCCTGTTCTGGGCTCCTGCCTATTTCAGCGACCAGTATGGCTACACCTCCGACTCTCCGATGGGTATTGCCCTGATCTTCACGCTCTATGCTATCGTGACAATCCTGTCAATCGGTGGCGGCTATCTGCCTACCTATTTCGTGGATAAGAAAGGTATGAACCCCTATCTGGGTCGTATGCGTGCCATGTTTATCTTCGCCTGCTTCCCCGTGCTGGGCTTGTTCGCACAGCCAATGGGAGCCTATAGCGCATGGTGGCCCGCTATCCTGATTGGTCTGCTGGGCGCAGGACACCAGGCATGGTCTGCCAACCTGTTCTCCACCATTGGTGACATGTTCCCGAAGTCTACCATCGGTACGATTGTAGGTCTGGGAACGATGGCAGGTGGTCTGGGCTCTATGAGTATCAACCTCGGCTCTGGTAAGTTCTTCGACTGGGCTGCCGGGCAGGGTGCTGCCTTCTCGTTCTTCGGTTTCGAGGGCAAGCCGGCCGCTTACATGGTTGTCTTCTGTATCTGTGCCGTCGCCTACCTGATTGGTTGGTGCATCATGAAGGCACTCGTACCTAAGTACAAGCCCATCATCGTGGAGTAATCTTCAATGATATATCATAGCGAGAGTGGTATTGTGCCACTCTCGCTTTGCACCAATGAAACAAGTACGACCGAAGAAGAATCTGGGTCAGCATTTCCTGACCGACCTCTCGATAGCCAAGCGCATCGCCGATACGGTGGATGAGCCATACGGTGCTATCCCTGTCTTGGAAGTAGGACCTGGTATGGGTGTGATGACCCAGTATCTGGTGGAGAAGACTCGTCCTTTCAAGGTCGTGGAGATCGACCGGGAGAGTGTGGCGTACTTGAATGAGCATTTCCCCATGTTGAGGGAGAATATCTTAGGGGAGGACTTCCTGCGAATGGACTTACGCAATGTGTTTGGCGGTCAGCAGTTTGTGCTGACGGGCAACTATCCGTATGATATCTCCTCGCAGATATTCTTCAAGATGCTGGACAACCGTGACCTGATACCCTGTTGTACGGGCATGATCCAGCGTGAGGTAGCCTTGCGTATCGCCTCAGAGCCGGGCACAAAGGCATACGGCATCCTGTCGGTACTGATACAGGCATGGTATGACGTGGAGTATCTCTTCACGGTCGAGCCTTCTGTCTTCAATCCGCCTCCCAAGGTGCAGAGTGCCGTGATACGCATGACACGCAATCAGGTGACACACCTGGATTGCGATGAGGACCTGTTTAAGAGGGTCGTCAAGACTGCCTTTAACCAGCGTCGCAAAATGCTGCGGGTGAGCCTGCGTCCCCTGTTTGATGCCGCCCATCCAGCCACTGAGGGCTTTCTTGCCCATCCCATCATGACGAAACGCCCTGAGCAACTGACAGTTACGCAGTTTGTCGAGTTGACAAACTTAGTGGAAGGAGAATTTTGTGTGCGAGCACAAAACGTTGATTTAGGTCAAGAATAAGCCCTTTTTTCCTCAAAATAAGAAAGATTTCATGGTGGCATCATGAAATCTGCTTAACTTTGCATTGTGATTCAGAGGAACACATAAGGTAAAAGAGAAAAGATTGATAGGATAACACGGTAAAGTTGGTTAGTTAGTAGTTTTAGGTTAGTAGTATGGTATTAGTTTTAAAGAGAAAGCAAGTTTTTAGTTATTAATAGGAAAAGAAAGAGTAGCAGTCCTGAGGAGTGATCCCCAGGGCTGTTTTTATGCTTTCATCTTATTGACCCATTTCCCGGAGAAGAGTCGGATGAGGAATAGGATGCCTCGGAAGGTGAGTTCGACAGCCATGGCGATCCACACGCCAGCCAGTCCGTAGTGTGGGGCGAGGAGGGCAGCGAGTGTCAGTCGGACAGCCCACATGCTGGTGAGGTTCATGATGGCAGGCTTCAGCGTGTCGCCAGCACCCACGAAGACTCCGTAGCATACGATAGAGGCGGCGAACATCGGTTCTGCGAAAGTCTCGATGCGCAGACAGTAGGCACCTAAGTCGATGATGTCGCCGACAGGTGTCAGAATGGTCATCAGTTCAGAGGCGAAGACAAACATCAAGGCACCCATCAGTGTCATCACCACCATCCCCAGTCCTACAGACATTCGCGCGAACGACTTCGTGAGCAGTTTCTTGCCTGCTCCGAAACTCTGACCTACCAAGGTAGTGGCGGCATCGGCGATGCCATAGCCGGGCATGTAGCATAGGCTCTCCACCGTGATGGCGAGGGAGTGGGCGGCAATGGCAATGGTGCCCAAGGGTGCCACGATGATGGTGCTCACGATCTGGGCACCTCCCATCAACACGTGCTGTAATGCCATGGGCGCTCCTATCTTGGTGGCATTATGGACAATGTCGCTCTGTGGACGGAAGGAGTGCTTGGGTCGTCCTTTCAGTTTGAGGATCTCAGACCGGCAGAGCAGGAAATATAGCATCAGTGCCGCCGTGATGAGTTCAGCGATTCCCGTTCCTAAGGCAGCACCCATCACGCCCATGTCGGCAATATAGATGAAGAAGTAATTGAGGATGACATCCAATACGCATGCCTGGATATTCAGAGCCGAAGGGATCTTCATATCGCCAGAGCATTTCAGCATGGAACTGCCCAGTCCTGTCATCTGGAAGAAGATGCCGCAGAAGCCGATGATGGCGAAATAGAGGGAGGCATCGTGGGCGATCTCCTCAGAACCGCCCAGCCAATAGGGCAGGGGACCACTGATGAGAATACCAATCAGCGAGATAGTCGCACTGTAGATCAGACAGCATACCAGAGACTGTCGCAAGATGCGACGTGCCCGTTTAAAGTCGTTGGCACCAATGGCATGTGCCACCTGCACGGAGAACCCTATGTTCGCGGCAGAGCCGAGTCCCCCCATCAGCCATCCCGTCGTCTCCACCAGTCCGATGGCTGCGGATGCCTTGGCGCCAAGATGTCCCACCATCGAGGCGTCGATGAAGAACATGACTGTAGCGGAGATCTGTGCCAGGATACTGGGAATACTCAGACTGATGATCAGTCTGAGTTTCTCTGCTTGTGTCATCTCGTGTCCCTCGCGAATCGATGCTAGAAGACAATCGGTTCTGCCTATCGCCATTGTTTTTGGGGGTTATTCTGCCTCAAGAAGCAGGACACGGCTCGACCAGTCGTTCTTCAGGTGCCATTCTGTCTCGTTGCGATACGGAACGTCCAGTCCGTGGTTCATCAGGTAGGCGCCGCTGAATGACTTTCCCTCAAAAGAGAGCGGCTTCACGTCGATACGGTTCAGTTCCTTCACCTTATACATACGGTTGGCATCCAGTCCTGCCATCTTCACACGGGGCAGGTGCTCGTTCTGGAACGACTCCGTCTTCCACCAGTAGAACACAGCCTTGTCCTGCTGGTCGGTGACATACATCATCGAGGCAAGTCCTTTCTTCTCGTAGGGTGAGAGGAGGCGATAGATGTTGCCAAACTGGACGATGGGACGTATCTGCTTGTATTCCGCTATCGCCTTACGACACAGTTCCTTCTCGGCATCCGTCATGTTCTTGGGCTGTATCTCCATGCCCAGTCGCCCGCTCATAGCGACATCGATACGGTATTTCAGCGCCGTGGTACGGAAGACGGTGTGGTTAGGTGTGGCGGAGATATGACTTGCCATGGCGATGGCGGGGAAGAAATAACTGGTACCCCACTGCATGTAGATACGTTGCAGGGCATCGGTGTTGTCGCTGACCCAGAACTCGTCAAAGTAGGGAAGCACACCCCAGTTGGCGCGACCTCCACCAGAGGCGCATGCCTGGATAGTCACGTCAGGATATTTGGCACGGATGCGCTGGCATACCTTCTCAAAGCCACGGTGATACTCGATATACAGGTGGCTCTGGTTTGCCATGTCCAGGTATTGTGAGCCATGGTTCATAATCGCCATGTTAGCGTCCCATTTGATATAGTCAATCTCAGGATATTTCGTCATCAGGTTGTCGACCACGCCAAATACGAAGTCCTGTACCTTGGGGTTGGAAAGGTCGAGCACGACTTGGGTGCCGCCACGTCCTAAGACAGCCTCACGCTTGGGAGCCTTGACAATCCAGTCAGGGTGCTGCTCGTAAAGTTCACTCGTGGTGTTTGCCATCTCCGGCTCAATCCAGATGCCGAACTTCACCCCGTTCTTCTTCGCGTCACGTAGCAAGCCCTCGATACCCTCAGGCAGTTTGTTCTTGTCGACGACCCAGTCGCCCAGTGAGGAGTTATCCGTCTTACGGGGATATTTGTCGCCAAACCAGCCGTCGTCCATGACGAACAGTTCACCACCCATCGAGGCGATATCCCTCATCATCTGGTCCATGCCCTGTTGGTTGATGTCGAAATAGACACCCTCCCATGAGTTCAGCAGGATCTTACGCTCCTTGTCACCATGGGCAAGCATGTACTTCCGTCCCCATTTATGGAAGTTACGGGAGACACCAGAGAGACCCTGCTGCGAGAAGGTCAGTGCCAGTTTAGGAGTCACAAAAGTCTCACCTTTCTTCAGGTGATACTCCGAGTTGTCCTCATTGATACCAGCGAAGAAATAGTGGTACTCCGTATCGTCGGTAGTCACCTTCAGGCGGTAGTTGCCCGAATAGCACAGGGCGGCACCTATCACCTGTCCGCTATTCTCCTGTCCCTTACCGTCCAAGGAGAACATCACCTCGGCATGGTCGGTGTGGGAGTTGCGTGTTCCGTCTTTGTTGACGATGACCTTCTGTCCTGGGGTCAGCGGCTCCTCCACCAACCGTGCCTCGTTAGCCCATGAGCCATAGAAGTGGCTGAGCCATACGTCACCCCGTCGGATGGGCAGCATCCCCGAGGCAAATGTCGTCAGCGTGACAGTCTGTTTCTCCCCATTGGCGATCTCCGTCCATGTCTCTATCATATCCTCCTCCCGATACGCCTTGTATTTCAGGTTGACAGTGATGGGATAGACAGGGTCTTTCATCTGTATGGTAGTGATGTCACCGCTACGCTGAACATCTTCCACCACAAGGGCGGTGGAGAGGTTGCCGTCAGCATGGCGCATGGCAAGAGCGGCTTCGGCTGGAGTGTTCAGTCCATAGGCAGGGTAGACCTCTGTGCGTCCGAAGACTTCAGGTGCTTGCAGGTGTTGTAATTCCAGACTGCTCAGTCGCGCTCCGAAATAAACATACTTAGGCTGTGCGCCTTTCTCCACGTCAAGAACCAAAGAAACGTTCTTGGTCTCAATGACCACTTGCTCAGCCTTTGCCCATGATGCGGACAAGCATAGCAAGGTAGTAATAATAAGTGTCTTTCTCATCATCATCATTATTGTTAGTTGTTATCGTTTTTATGATAGGATATGTGCGGATGGAGTGGGGTAGACCTCCTTGATGTCGATAGGGATCCAGAACCAGAAGGTAGAGCCCTTTCCGACTTTACTATCCACACCGATCTGTCCCCCAAACAGTTCTACGATAGACTTACAAATCGAGAGTCCCAGTCCTGTGCCCTGCACGAAGTCATTGAGTTTGACAAAACGCTCAAAGACCATTTCCTGCTTGTCTTGCGGAATACCCGATCCCGTGTCCTCACAATAGACATAGATACCCTTCTTGCCAAAGCGCTGTTCTATGCGATAGCCCACGCAGATATGTCCCTCTTGGGTGTATTTCACCGCATTGGTCATGAAGTTGGTGACTACTTGTTGGATACGCCCCATATCCAACACGGTCAGTAGTTTGGTATATGGGTTCTTCTTGATAAACTCCACGTTCGGATCTTGTATACGCTGGGCGAGTGACTGGCACATGTCATCGAACTCCTTGGCGAAATCCGCCTCTTTGCAGACTATCTGCATCTGTGTGCCTGATATGTTGGATGCCTCAATGATACCACTGATCAGACGTAGGAGGATGTCACAGTTAGTACGGATAATACGTATAAACTCCTTTCGCTCTTCAGGAGTGTCAATGGAGCGCAATAGATCGGAGAAGCCTACAATGGAGTTCAGGGGTGTTCGTAACTCATGGGTCATCGAGGCCAGGAACATACTCTTCTGTTGTCCGCTGTTCTCCGCGCGTAGGGTCTCTTCTCTCAGTTTCCGCTCTGCCTCCAGTTGTTCTGTGATATCACGTATGATGCCGAAAGTGCTACGGATCTGTCCCTGCTCATCACAAATAGGAATACCTGAGATGTTGTACCATCTGTCTGTCTCTCCTGTTCCGAACAGAGGTTTTATGAAATGGCGTACCATGGAGAAAGGCTGTTCCCACATTCCAAGTGTCTCCAGTCCTTTCTTGACAGCAGGCTTCTCATCCTCAGATACACGGTCGTAATACTGGTCGAAGGTGATGACATACTCGGGGTTTTGGAGGAGATGGGTATACACGATAGTCTTCTTGGTGAAATCAAGTCGCCATACGTACATGTTGGTGCTCTCCAGGATATATTTGAGTTGTTGCTCCAACTGGTTCATCTGAAGGACAGCCATTTGTATCTCGTGCGTCATCTTATGCATGTCGACATCACGGTCATGCTCCTCGGTGACATCAAAGGCGGAGATAATATAGTTAAAGATATCGCCTTGCTCGTCCTGTAGCGGACGTACCTCATATTCAATATACGTCTCTTTGTCGGCATAGGGCTTGTCCATGCGCTGGCATGCCGCCCTCGCTCCTTCGCTGCCTTGTGGATAGATGTCATGGAAGATGGGGATGTCAAACATATTTGACTGTCGGAAGAACCGCTCGTTCTCCGGATTGTCGAATCCGCAGAGGGCATTCATGGAGTCGTTGATGTCGATGAGTGAGCCGTCTTTGTTGTAAAATGACATGGCGAGTTGCGGCATATTGCTCAGACGCTCGTATTTCCTCACCAAGTCGTGGGCAGCCTTCTCCTTCTCGACGTCTTCAGTGATGTCGTTGATGGTATTAATGATATAGGTAGGATGCCCAAAGTCGTCGTATTCCACTATAGAGTGCCCTTTGAAGTTGAGCCACTGGGGGTGCTCTGCCGTTCCGATGTTCCATCGCTTGTCAATAGCGGTCTTCTGCTCGCGTCCCGTCTTCATCAGGTTCATCTTCTTCTTGAACTCATCTTGTTCCATGGGATGGATATGTGCGACAAACTCCTCCAAAGACAACCCATTATTGGGAAGGAACGTGCCGTAGCGGTTGGTAAACTGGTTGTTGGCGATATCGTATTGCATGATATAAAAGTGTCCCATGCCTAGTGCCTTGTACATCATCTCGTTCAACTCCATGGTGTCGTGAGAGGCTTTTTTCGCATGCGACTGTGCCAGACGTGTGAGCAGATAGCAGAAGATGGTCAACAGGATGATGGCAAGAATAATGATGGCAGACATAGGTATCTGTTGCCTTTCCGTCATCTTCTCAGGATGGAACCAGCGGGTGTTGATGGCTTCCACCTCACCACTCTGTTTCAGTCGGGAGTAGATATCATCAATATCGTCAATAAAGTCTTTGTCACGTCCGATGACGTGGATGTCGCTGACAGGGATGTTGACCTCGTTCAGGATGAAATCCTCCGGTTCGAAACCTAACTCCTTCATCTTCCATTTCAAAGGCTCCTCTCCCCAGACGAAGTATTTATAGTCGTTGTCACGTACTCCTATCATGGCGACCTTGGGTGACTGGAACTCTATTTGTCTGATATAGGCAGAGTCTTCCGCGAGGAAATAGGCTAAGGTGTAGTCAGAAGGTTTCAGCACCACCCCACCTTCTACCAATTGTTTCAAAGAGAGTGGCGGTACGGTGTCGCCTCGCATCAGTACACGGATGCGATTGTAGTTGATGATGTTCTGCGAGTAGTAGTATGGTGCCTTCTTGTATCTGCGGGCATTGGCAAGAATCAGGTCAGCCTCTCCTCTCTCAAACGCCTTGATGGCGCTGCCCCATTCCTTAAGTAGGAATTTGCAGGGGATTCCCATCTGCCTCATCACGGCGCGCATGACATCAATATTAGAGCCCGCAGGCTCTCCTTTGTCGTTTTGGTACTCATATGGGGGTTTGTCCCAATCTCCCGCAATGACAAGGGGATGCTCCTCGTCGTACTTCCCCTCGAACGACCGTTGGGCATCGATGGGAAGGCAACTCGTCAGCAGTAGGACAAGTATGATATATTTCAAGTGCCGGTATAGCGTCATATCAGATGTATTTCTTACGTTTGACAATAGTGGCCTGGCACGGAATCGTGATCCATACCGTGGTGCCCAGTCCCTTCTCGGAGTTTATCTCAAGGGTACCTCCCATCTGCTCAGTCAGTTCCTTACAGATAGGAAGTCCGAGTCCGCTTCCTTTGTTGGGACCGGCGGCAAAGCGCTCATAGATACGTTGCAGGATATCTTGGCTGATACCCTGGCCAGTGTCTTCTATAGAGATCATCAGGCGTCGCCCGATGTAATCATAACGGGCGCGTACGGTTCCCTGTTGGGTATACTGTGCGGCGTTAGCCGCTACTTGCTCGATGATATGCTGGAGGTTTGTGGCGTCGATGTCGATTACCAGTTGCTGGTAGGGGTTCTCCACAATATAGTTGACATCCTTTTGCTGATACCGCTCCCATCCTTGTTGGCAGAAACCCTCAAAGATTGTAGCGAAGTCACATGGCTGCTTTTGTATCTTGATCATATTGGCATCCAGGCGTGACAGGAAAAGGATGTCGTTGATCAGTCGCAGAAGGTGGTCGGAGTTCTTGAGGATCTCCTCTATGAATACGCTCTCTTCCTCTGGCGTGTAATCCTTCCCGAAAAGTTCAGCGAATCCGATGACCGCGTAAAGGGGTGTACGTATCTCATGACTTACGTTCATCAGGAAACTGTTCTTGGCGTTTTCGACCTCTTGTGCCAGTTTCGTCTTTTGTGCCAACTGTTGCTCATTATACATCTGTTCTGTCACGTTACGGCAGAGTCCGAAATAGGTTTCCAATCTCCCGTCTTTGTCGTAAGTCGGCGCCATATTGAATTGCAGGTGCATCAACTTATTATTTAGTACGTGGATACCCGTCAGGATGTCAGTGTCGATAGACTTGGGCACCAGATTATCCATGTTGTTAAGCAGGTGCATCGCCTTCCTTCTCGACTTGTCGTGCACCAAGGTCATGCAACGGGTCTGTGTGATCTCGTACTGCACTTTGTTAATGCCATTGTAGATAATCAAGGTGTGTGACTTGGGGGAGTAGGTCACCATGTGGACACCTCCAATCTGGAGTACATAGTTGATGTTATTAATATATTCCGTCAGTGCGTTGACGGTACCTCTGGTACGGTTCGCCTGCTCGTGCTGTTGATTGATGGCGTTCACACGGTCTGTCACATCTCGTCCTACGGCAAACATGCCCATGAGCAGGTCGTCCTCGTCATAAACGGTCATCAGGTGTATCTCGTGCAGGAGTTTACCTTTGCGCTTGCAAGCCTTGACCTTACGCTCCTCGGCAGGAATCGTGTCGATGTTGACGATTTGTGTGAAATAATACCCCTCAGCGTCAGCCTGATCGATATGGATATCCAACAGGTCTTGGTAAGACACTTGCTCTGCTAATATCTCATCGCGATTGCAGACATACGTCTCACAAGCCTTCTCGTTAATGTTTACAAGGATACCGTTCTTGTCGAAGAACATGATGCCAGCCAGTGGTGTGTTGAAGATAGCCCAGTAACGCATGGTACGCTCCTCGTCCATACGTTGCTGCTGTCGCTCCTTGGTAATGTCCTTTTTCGTTCCAAGAATGACGAGCGGTTTCCCGTTCTTGTCTCGTCTCAAGACGGAGAGTGACATGAGGAAATCGTGCTCTTGCATGTCACCGTCCTCACGGTCTTTCGCCCTCACATACAGGCTGATATTCTCTTCGCTCTCCTGGCGACCTTGGCTGCTCTCTAAATCCTGTAATGCTTGGCGTAATTGCTCAAAATCACCAGCGTGATAGCGGTGGGAGAACTCCTCCATGGTATAATTGAAGGAGGGCTGTCCTTTCTCATTGCGCCAAGTAAACAGGCGGGTCTGGGTGTCGTATGTCCACATACGGACATGACTTGCCTCAAGGATAAGGCCCAGTCGTTGGTTTAATTTCTTGGTGAGTTTCTGTAACTGATGCTCTTTGGCACGATAGTTGATGGCATAGATGAGGAAGAGAAGGATAATGACACCGCCGATCCCTGTGACGTACCAGATCCATGGAGATATTCTCTTCTCATTGCGTTCAGGGTAGAACCATTTGTTCTGGATGCCGGTAAAATTCTCGGAGGAGTTCAATACGGTATAGATACTGTCGAGTCGTGCCAGCAGATGCGGGTTGTTTGACATGAACTTATACTCGCCATGGGGCATGTCCACAGGCGTTATCTGCAGGTTGTCAATCTGGTATTTCCTGATGAGCCATTTTAAGGAGAGGGTGTTCCAGACGATCTGTCCTTCCTCTTTTAGACTTAGTTTCTCAATGGCGTCCCTCATGAATTTTGTCGCCTGGGCGTTCTCCGCCCATCCATAGTCCATCATCAGGTGATGGCAGATACTCCCTTCCCATACGGTGACTTTGTGCTTCTCTAAATCACGGAATGTCATGATCTGTACAGGTTGGTTGACGGGTGTCGCCACACTTTGGGTGAAAAGGGTGATGGTATTGCTGCTATACCGTCCGAAATCGTCGTTGAAACCTGATGCTAATGCGAACATGAGGTCCGACTTGCCGTCTCTCAGGTCATGGAAGCAATCCTCCTTCGGCTTCATCTTGATGACATAGGGAATGTCCAGTTCTTTGAGCATGAGGCGGATCAGGTCCACGTTATAGCCGTCGGGCTCTCCTTTCTCATTGAGGAAGGAGTAAGGCCACAGGTCAAAGACATCCTCATAGACCAGGGGATGCTCGGGGGTATAGTCCCTGATATTCTCTTTCTGGGATGCCGCATCAACCGTCATGGCAGCCCATAGCAGCAGGGAGGTGAACATGAAAAGCCTTAACAGATATTTCCCCATCATCTTATTCCTCCTTTGCCTTTACTTGTTTCATCTCACAGGGAATCCATATCCAGAAGGTCGAGCCTTGTCCCACCTCACTGTCAACACCGATCTTGCCTTGGCAGCAGTCGGCGATAGCCTTACAGATAGAGAGTCCTAGTCCAGTACCCTGTACGTAGTCATTGAGTTTGACAAACCGCTCGAAGACTTTCGGGCATTGTTCCTTGGGGATACCTGTTCCAGTATCCTCGCAATACATATAGATGCCGTTGTCTTGTATGCGATATCCTACTTTGATATGTCCTTCCTTGGTATATTTCACCGCATTGGTGACAAAGTTTGTGAGTACCTGCGTGATACGTCCCTCGTCCAGATGGGTCTCCAGTGTCTGATAGGGATTCTCCTTGATAAACTGCACGTTGGAGTTCTCCACACGCTGGGCTAGTGACTGGCACATCTCATCGAAAGAGCGTGCGAAATCGCAGTCAACAGGTTTCATGATGAGTCCGTTGGAGTCCATGGCGGAGATCGCCATGATGTCATTGATAAGTCGGAGCAGCATGTCACAGTTGTTGTGGATGACATGGATCAGTTCCCGTTTTTCCTCAGAGGTGCTCATCATCTGCAACAGGTCAGAGAAACCGACGATAGCATTGAGCGGCGTGCGTATCTCATGGGTCATATTGGCGAGGAACACGCTCTTCAGGCGACCAGACTCGTTGGCGCGTTGCGTCTCATGCTTCAGACGCTCCTGCGCCTCAATGAATCGGGACATGTTACGTATCAGTCCGAAACAGCCTGTCAGATTGCCCTCCTCATCATAGATGGGGATGTTGTTGATCTGGTTCCACTGCATATCCTCCGTCTCATGGAAGATAGGGCGCATATAGCATAGGTATGCGACAGGCTTCGTGAAGTGAATCTCGGGATGGGCGAAATTCTCCGCAATGGTGCCTGACTCGTCCAGGAAGTATGTCTCGTATTCATCGAATGACATCTCTTTCTCGATCTCACTGAGTCCCTTGAAGAACTGGATCTTACGGTCTTTGAAAGAGGTGCGCCAAACACGCATCTCACACGCCTCCATCATGTATCTCAACTCCATCTCATAGCGTTGTATCTCCTCATTTGCCTTCTGTATCTGGATATCGTTTAACTTCGACTGGAGATACATCTCACGCTCCTCGGTGACATCACGGGTGGCGATGGCGATATAGAGCAGTTTGCCTTTCTCGTCACGGATAGGATGCAGGCGAATCTCCAGATAGAGGTGCATGTCACGCTCTGGGATGTCAGTCCGGGAGCATACCCAGAATTCCTCCACATTATTCTTATTGACATGCTCACGGAATGGTGAGGTCTCGAAAAGATTGGCGTTGGAGAAATACTCGTCGCCCTCCTCGTTGTCGAATTTGCAGATCTCACGCATCTCCTTGTTGGCATCCAGCAACCAGCCATCAGGGTTGTAGAACGACAGACCGATAATTGACTGCTCGAAAATCAACTTGTATCTTTCTGTCACTTCCTTCTCACGCTCTTGTTGCTCTATGAGTTTCGTCTCGTCAACCAAAGTACTGACGATACCACGGGGAAGGCTCATGCCTGGCAGGTATTCAGCGATACTCACATTATACATACTTCCCCAACGGGGTTTTCCTCCGCTATAGTCGAAGTTCCAGCGATAGCGGAACTCTTTTCGCTTGCTCTCTCCATTAATCATCAGATTCTGCAGCCTAAGTGCCTCAGACAGGTCGTCAGGGTGCACGTGCTTGTTCCAGTCCTCCGCCGCGATGCCCTCGTCAGGTATCATGTGCCCATAGAGTTTGTAGATCCAGTTCTTGGAGATATCAAAATACACGACATTGGTCTCGCTGATCTTAACAGCCTGCTCCATGACGGAACTGGTGCTCTTTGTCAGTTGTGTGGAGCGACGTACCCTGCGGTGTACGATCCTGTTAGAGATGATGACAGCGACAAATGCGATAGCGACAAATACCGTCAGGGACCATGGAATCAGTGATGATGGCTCCCTGGTAGGTAGTGCCTGCAGTAGGGGGAATATGTTATATAGCGTAATCATAACCACAATCATTCATTAAATCATTATCTCGCTCTTCTTCTCTATCTGGGTTGCCTCACAGGGCAGGAATACCCATACGGTACTGCCCTTGCCTTTCTCGGACTGCAACTCGACAGAGCCTCCCATCTTCTTGACAATCTCCTCGACGATAGGCAGGTCAAGACCAGTGCCGCAGAGTTTCTCGTTCTCATCGCGTGCGAAACGTCCCATTGCCTTGGGAAGAGTCTCCGGGGAAATGCCGCCACCAGTGTCCTCCACGCTGATGACCAATTCCTCGCGGCGATACTCGTATTTGGCGCGGACATGTCCTTTCTTCGTGAAATAAGAGGAGAGCATGCACAGTTTCTGGATGACTTTCCCCAACTGCTCGGCATCACCACTGATCACCAAGTGCTCATAGGGGTTCTCTATAGAGGTCTTCACCTCTGGGGCGATACCGCTCCAGCCCATCTGACAGTAAGCGTCGAAATACTCGGCGAAGTCAAAACTATCATGCTTGAACTCCACCATGTCGGCATCCAGGCGGGAGATGAACAGGATGTCGTTGATAAGTTGCAGCAAGTCATTCGTGTTCTTCTTGATCTCATCCACGAAGACGGGCTCGTCGGCTTTGTCATGCTCGGTCTCGAACAATGCCGCATAGCCCAGGATGGAGGCGAGTGGTGTCCTGATCTCGTAACTCATATTGGTGAGGAACGACTCCTTCAGCAACTCAGCCTCCTGTGCCTTCTGCGTCTCGAGTTGCAGTTGCCGCTCTGTCTCCACCATATCTGTCATGTTACGGCACATGCCGAAATAGTGGCTGATCTCACCGTTCTTGTCGAGAATAGGAATCATGTTGAACATCAGATATATCTGGCGTCCCTTGCTGTCACGGAACTCGGTCTCGATGGTCACTTCTATGACATTCCGGGTGAGGTGGTCCATGCGGTTAAGGACACTGGACACGGCACGGCGGTAACGGGGTGCGGCAAGACGGATACAGCGAAGTTGCGATAACTTGATCTTCGGCTTTCCGATGATGTCGGAGAGTTCCATCGTGTAACTTCTCGGATAGTAGTTGACCAACTGCACCTTGCTGACCTGCAACGCATAGTTGATGTTGTCGATATACTCCTTGATATGCTGAGTCGCCTTCTTCAGCAGAATGGCACCCTTTTGGCGCTGGTGGAACGACTCAACCATTTCCGTGACGTTACGACCTGCGATGTAGATGCCCTCCAGGTTTCCATTTTTGTCACGAATGGCGTTGACGACAGACTCGTAATAGAGCATCCCGCCCTGGTTGGGCAATTTGAGCGACGCTTCCTCCGATTTGTATTTGGGGAAGTCAATGATGGCGGTAGTGCGGATGTAGTCTTTGTTCTCTTCCTTGATATTCTTTAGTAACTCTTTTCCCAAGCGGGGCTTCTGCTCAAGATATTTCTGAGGCTCCATCACCTGGAAAGTCTTACAGGCTGTCTCGTTAATCTCCGTGAGTATGCCGTCCTTGTCGTAATACATCATGTCGATCAGGGCGGAGTAGAACACGGTATGGTAGCGCATATGCAACTCATTGGCACGCTCTCTCTTCTCTTGCTCGGCGGTGATGTCGTGCTGTACGCCGAGGATGCGGGTGATATGCCCTCTCTCATTCCTGTGGTCGATGGACAGGTGTATGCTGAAATATCTCACGTCGCCATTGTTGGCATTACTCTTCACACGAACGGTAGATGACAGACGACGGTTCTCGCTGATGTCGAAGATAGCGGCGCGCAAGACCTCAAAGTCGTCACGATCGTAGAAACGGGCAAAGTCGACGGGGTTGTATTCTTCTGTCAGCACACCAGTCTCGGACAATATCTTGTAGTGACGGGTGTCGGTGTCATATATCCAAAGATTCAGCCTTCCAGCCTGTAAGACGAGGGCAAGACGGGCATTCTGGCTCTTCAGGAGATTGTTGATGTCATGCTCCCTGAATATATAAAGGAAGTTGTAGAAGATCAGCACAAAAGTGGAGATGAACAATCCTGCCACGATATAGACATGTATATGCTCGGCATCGAAGAGGGCATTGTCTAGGAGTCCTTTTGCCATGGCAATGCCTGGCAAAGGCGTAAGGAGGACGAGGGCGGCTAGTCGTAGATTTATTTGATGTCGTCTTAGATTCATTGTTACTGGTTTGGATATATGCTATCAGTCCACAAAGATAAGGTTTTTCAGCCAGTTAACAAAATTTTTGGGCTCCTTTTTTAAAAAATAGGCACGAATGGAGCCCATTCGTGCCTAATAACGTTCATGATTGACCGTTTTGCGCTTGTTTACAAGGGATATTCCTCGAAAGCGTAGAGCACGGTCGAGAGGTAACGCTCACCAGTGTCAGGCAACAGTGCCACGATGGTCTTGCCTGCATATTCTGGGCGCTGGGCGATGACAGAGGCACCATAGGCGGCGGCGCCAGATGAGATACCTACCAGCAGACCGTCTTGCTGGGCGAGTTCACGTCCTGTAAGGATAGCGGCATCGTTCTCCACGTCTAACACCTCGTCAATCACACTGGCGTCATAGGTCTTGGGTACGAAACCGGCACCGATACCCTGAATCTTGTGGGGACCGCTCTGTCCGCCGTTCAGCACGGGAGAGGAGGAGGGTTCTACGGCGATGATCTTGATGTTCGGGTTCTTCTCTTTCAGGAACTTGCCCACACCAGAGATGGTTCCGCCTGTTCCGACACCTGCCACGAAGACATCAATCTTTCCGTCGGTGTCTTTCCAGATCTCCTCTGCCGTGGTAGCATAGTGCTTGGCGGGATTGGCAGGGTTCTCAAACTGCTGGAGGATGATAGAGCCAGGGATGTTGTCACGTAACTCCTCTGCGGCACGGATGGCACCAGCCATACCGTCCTTACCACTGGTCAGACGTACCTCCGCGCCGTATGCCTTCACGAGGTTGCGACGCTCCACACTCATCGTCTCAGGCATCGTCAAGATCAGTTTGTAGCCTTTCACGGCTGAAACGAGTGCCAGTCCTACACCGGTGTTACCGCTGGTCGGCTCAATGATGGTGGCACCGGGTTTCAACAGTCCTTTCTTCTCAGCGTCCTCGATCATTGCCAATGCAATACGGTCTTTCACGCTGCCACCTGGGTTGAAATACTCTACCTTGGCGATAATAGGAGTCTTTAGTCCCTTCTTTGCAGAGAACTTGTTGAGTTCGAGCAGTGGGGTGTTACCAATAAGGTCTGTCAGTTGTTTTGCAATCTTAGCCATAACTTATAGTTTTTTTATTTGTTAAATCTTTTCGAATGCTTGTGAAAGGTCGGCGATGATATCGTCGATATGCTCTGTTCCGATGCTGAGTCGAACGGTAGCAGGAGTGATATGCTGCTGTTTCAACTCCTCTGGGGACATCTGTGAGTGGGTCGTGGTGTAGGGGTGTATCACCAGACTCTTCACGTCAGCGACATTGGCAAGGAGGGAGAATATCTCTAAAGAGTCAATAAATTTCCAAGCCTCTTTCTCACCGCCCTTGATCTCGAAGGTGAAGATGCTGCCACCACCATTGGGGAAGTATTTCTGATAGAGGGCATGGTCCTCATGGTCGGGCAGGGCAGGATGGTTCACCTTTGCCACCTTCGGATGGTTCTTCAGGAAGTCCACCACCTTCAGGGCATTCTCCACATGACGCTCCACACGCAGGCTCAACGTCTCCAGACCTTGTAATAAGATAAACGCATTGAAGGGGGAGATGGTAGCGCCAGTGTCACGCAGGATGACGGCACGGATACGGGTCACGAAAGCGGCGGCACCAGCCACGTCAGCGAAGACAGCACCATGGTAGGAGGGGTCTGGCTTGGCAAGGGTGGGGAACTTGTCGGCGTTAGCCTTCCAGTCGAAGGTACCACCGTCTACGATGACACCACCTAATGAGGAACCGTGTCCGCCGATAAACTTCGTGGCGGAGTGTACCACGATGTCGGCACCATGCTCGATAGGACGGATCAGGAACGGTGTGCCAAACGTGTTGTCGATAATCAGGGGGATGTTGTGCTTGTGGGCAACCTCAGCGACAGCCTCGATGTTCGTCACGTCAGAGTTAGGGTTACCGAAAGTCTCCGCATATACCGCCTTCGTGTTGGGCTGGATAGCAGCCTCTAATGCCGCGAGGTCGTTCACCTTCACGATAGTGTTCGAGATACCTTGTGTCGATAGGGTGTGGGTGATGAGGTTGAAGGAACCGCCATAGAGGTTGTCGGCTGCCACGATATGGTCACCAGCCTGTGCGATATTCTGCAGGGCGTAGGTCACTGCGGCGGCACCACTTGCCACGGCGAGACCAGCGACACCACCTTCCAGTGCTGCGACACGATCCTCGAACACTCCCTGTGTGGAGTTGGTCAGACGACCATAGATGTTACCAGCGTCACGGAGTCCGAAGCGGTCAGCGGCATGTTGTGAGTTACGGAACACGTAGGAAGTGGTCTGGTAGATGGGCACGGCACGAGCGTCGGTAGCGGGGTCGGGCTGTTCTTGTCCTACATGTAGTTGCAAAGTCTCGAAGTGTAATTTCTTGTTGCTCATAATCTTTAATTTTTTATTGTTATTGTCTTTGTTTTCTAATCACAGTGCAAAGGTACGGTGATTTCCCCATACCCGAAATAGCACAAATGGGGCATTCTGCATACCATGATTATGGTATTCTGCAAGAAGTCCTTATTATTAATAAGGTGTAATATGGGAGGGGATGCCAAAGCATTACCTTTAATGTTTAACCATTACCCGTTGTTCATGCAACTTTGCATGAAGAAGGTGCTGAGTGCGGCAGTGAGGATCGTGACGATGAAGTTGACGATTTTGTTGATTGTTTCCTTTTTCATAAACTTTTTCCTTTTTATTATTTTTCTTTCGAACTTCGTTCGACGTTCTTTTTCGAAAAAGACCCAAAAAGGTTTCTGTCCTTTTCTTTGGCGCAAAGAAAAGAACTAAAAGAAACATCCACCCCCTCCCATCCTCCCCCTATATGGGGAGGCTCAATTGATTCCGGGCGGCAACCGCCCTCCATCAAAGTTTTGGTATGGCTCTCAGGCTTTCGCCCCTTCGGGGTTCGCCATGCTTTTTTATCGCACTTCGTGCGGGACTCCAACACTGTTGCTTATTTCCCTTCCCCTATCGCCGACCAGCGTTTAGCGTAGGCGGCGTCAAAAAAATAAGGCGTCGTCCCGCCTTACCAAAACATAGGAGAAATCGCGGTTTCTGCGATTTCGAGTTTTCCCTCGCCCCTGAGGGGAGAGGGAGACAGGGAGAGAGGTGGAGCCTCTCCTGGCAAGGAGGGGACGGGGGAGGTCGAAAAAAGTAGTAAGAGGGAAGTATAATATAAGGTGCGCGCGCGAAAAACTTTTTCTTAAAAAGTTAATAGGAGATTTGCATATTTGCAAAGAAATGTGCACCTTTGCAAACAAATATCTAACTAATTAGATTTGTTGGGACACATGCTGAGTATAACAAAATAGACAGTGCAAAAATATAATAAGAAAGCCAGATCATGTGCGGAAAAAGAAAAATCTCCATGTCACTTGCAAAACGTCTCCATTCAAGATTAGGAATTGACGCAAATCTAATTTTAGAGAATGCATAGATGATTGCTTTTTAAAGATTCAAAAACTCCCTACAAGAAAAATGATTGTTTTTCTCCTCAACCATCACTAATTGAGTATCTCACTGATTACAAGCGGTTTAACGCGTGTAGGTTGCTTTTTAAACCATCACCATACCATCACGAAACACCACTTTTAACGATAAAATAGGTACTTATTATCCCTTCAACTGCCGTTAAACCATTGGTTTATAGGCAGTTCCTTAATAGCAACCACCAAGGGAACTGGCAGTTTCCCTTGAGGAAACTGTTAGTTTCCACGGAGGGAACTAACAGTTCCCTTTGGGGGAACAAGTGGTAACTAATATCGGAATGAACCATCCGGGCCATCCGAACAACCTGAAACAGCGGTGTTAGTGATGGTTGAGTGATGGTTTGCGAGGGTTACCTACACGGGTTATCCTTCATATTGTCAGCATGTTATATCCAAAAGTGATGGTTAGAGCCATTTTTAAAAGTAAATTGAATTTTTGAAATTCAATGTCAAAAGCGTGTAGGGAATTCTAACTTTTTTGATATTATTCCATCAACTGTTGCAGGAGTTCCTTGTTTGCCGCATCAATACGGTTGTCGTCAATCTCACGGATATAAGCGAGGGTGGTGTTGGGCGAGGTGTGCCCTAATGCCTTGGAGATGACTGACAGGTCTACATTGGCATGATAGGCAAGACTTGCCCATGAATGGCGGGCGACATAAGAGGTCAACGGACGGTCTATGCCAGCCAGTATCCCAATTTTACGCAGATGCCGGTTATATTTGGTACGGGCTGTCTCGTAACATTTAAAAGTATCTGTTCCTGTCAATATCGGGAACACGTAGTTGCTGTCCGCACATGTATAACGATGGATGATCTGCCACATAGGAGGCTCCACCTTGACTTTAATGCGTTGCCCCGTCTTATGCCGATGGTAGACGATATAGTTGTCACTGATCTGTCGCTTCTGCAGAAAGGCGACATCTACGAAAGGCATTCCCAAGGCATAAAAACTGAACAGGAAGATGTCACGGGAGAAAGCGAGAGGAGACCCTGGTGGCAGAATCATCTGCCGCAGTCTGGAAATATCCTCGACAGGGACAGAGCGTTTGTCGGTACGCATCTTGCCAGTATAGACATGATCAAACAAAGACTGGTGTCTCATGGCTGGTGACAATTGGTAAAGCAAGGTACGAAGGGAACGCATATAGCAGGAAGCGGTGTTCTGAGAGACGTTATGTTCCAAGAGCCACTGCTGAAAACCTTCCAGTAAATGCACATCAATGGCATCCATCGTCACATGAGTCCCGGCATAGCGGCAGAATACCCGTAATGCCGTCTGGTAATTGTCAATCGTGCTTTTAGCCCGTACCCCCTTCAGTGTCTGAATCAGGTTGGTCACCAAAGTAATAAACTGTGGGCTGACACTGCCCTTTTTACTGTCTCGCTTGTTACTGTTGAACAGTCGGAGACTCAGATGAATAGATAGTTTAAACATTTTCTTTGTGTTTTTTATGAAATGATTAAAAAGACAAAAGTAGTGAAATGTCCACCTCGCGCGGGGAGGTATCGGCAAAAATACTATAAATAACAGCAAAATAAGTATAAATTAACAATTTAATAATAATCAAGAGAGTGTTTATGGAAAAAAGACTAACGATGTTTTTTGCCTGCCTGTTCCTGAGTTTGGGACTGGCGATGGCACAAACGAAAGTTAATGGTACCGTCATTTCTCAAGACGACAACGAACCCGTTATCGGAGCCTCTGTCCTCGTCGTGGGAACACAAGTAGGTACTGTAACAGACACAAACGGTCGCTTTGAGTTGACATTGCCTGCCGGCAAGAAGACTCTTCGCATCACTTATGTGGGTATGGAGCCTATCGAGGTAAGTGCCCGTGCCAATATGCGTATCTTGCTGACCAGTGATCAGAAAGCATTGGATGAGGTGATTGTCGTAGCCTACGGTACGGCGAAGAAGACCTCTTTCACTGGTTCTGCCGAGAGTGTGAATGCTGAGGACATGGAACTTCGTCCTATCACCTCAGTCACCAAGGCATTGGAAGGTAACGTCTCCGGTGTTCAGGTGACCTCTGCGTCAGGTCAGCCCGGTTCCGCACCTTCTATCCGCATCCGTGGTTTCGGCTCTATCAATGCGTCGAACAGCCCGTTGTATGTAGTAGACGGTATTCCTTTCGATGGAAACCTTGCCTCACTCAACCCCTCGGATATTGAGAGCATGACCGTCTTGAAGGACGCTTCCTCCGGTGCCCTGTATGGTGCCCGTGGCGCCAATGGTGTCGTGATGATTACCACTAAGAAAGGTAAGGAGGGTAAGACGAACGTGACATGGCGTTCCAACTTCGGTTGGTCAAACCGCGCCACCAAGCGTTACAGCAATGTCAGCCAGAAGGACTTCGTGCAGTTGACCTATGAGGCTTTGCGTAATGACGCATGGAGCGGCGGCTCCTCCTGGGAGGACGCTGAGGCTATTGCCCGTGCAGGCTTAGGCTCTACCCTTGGTGGAGAACTTTATAATCCTTTCAAGAACTATACTTGGGACACCATCATCGACCCTGCTACCGGTCAGGTTCGCTCCGACGCCCAGTCAGCATGGAATGAGGACTGGTTAGATGCCGTCACCCGTGACAACGCTTTCCGTCATGAGCATCAGTTCTCCCTGTCTGGTGGCTCAGAGAAGACCAAGTATGCGATGTCTCTTGGCTATCTGAATGAGGATGGTATTCTGCAGACCACGTCATTCCAGCGTTACAGTGCCCGTGTGAACGTTGACTCCAAGATCAACGACTGGTTCAGTGCCAATGTCGGTCTGAACGTGGCTCACACCATCTCCAACTTCAGCGACTATAGCGGTTCATCCTACTCTAACGTATGGTACACCGCCCAGTTCATCAACCCCTTGTTCCCTGTCTATCTGAAAGACGCTGACGGACAGAGCATCTATAACAACGGTCAGATTGAGTATGACTGGGGTGAGATCCGTGAGAATGGCGACCAGCGTCCCGGCTCCATGAGCGATCACAGTTCATTAGGTATGCTGATGTTAGACAAGACCGAGACCCTTCGTGACATCGCAGGTATGCGCTCTGGACTCGTCTTCGGTAGTGACAGCGACAGCATGGGTTGGGCGAAAGGCTTGAAACTCGCCATTAACTTCGGTTTCGACTACACCAATGCCAGTTATAGCAACTATATGAACATGGAGCACGGTAACCAGGCAGCCTCCGGCGGTCTTCTTGAGAAGGAGAACGGACGTACGCAGAGTTACACCTTCAACCAGTTGCTCACCTGGAACCGTACTTTCGGCAAGCATAACTTTGATATCCTGTTCGGTCATGAGTATTATGCCTACAGGTACAACTACACAGAGGCAGGACGTACCGGTCTGATGGCAGGTATCCTGGAACTCCGTCCGGGTGCCACTTTGTATGCCGCGGACTCTTATAAGTACGACTACCGTATCAACTCCTGGCTGAGTCGTTTCAACTATAACTTCGACGACAAGTATTACTTCTCCGCCTCTCTGCGTTCTGACGCCTCTTCCCGTTTCAAGAAAGGCAACCGCACAGGTACGTTCTGGTCATTGGGTGCCAACTGGCGTATCTCCCAGGAGCAGTTCATGAAGAACATCACTTGGATTGACAACCTGTCGTTCAAGGTAAGTTATGGTGAGCAGGGTAACGATAACGTAGGTTCCTACTATGCATGGCAGGGACTCTCCAGCGTCGCTTATCCTAACGCCAACACGGTGGGTGCCTTGCTGTCCTCCCTGGAGAACGCCGACCTCTCATGGGAGAAGAACGGTAACTTCAACATCGGTCTGGAAGGCTCGTTGTTAGGTCGTCGCATCCGCTTCAGCGCAGAGTACTACCATCGTAAGACCTCTGACATGCTGCTGAACTACCCGATGGCTGTGTCTACCGGTTTCGGTGGCTATGATGCCAACGTCGGTAACATGACCAACCAAGGCTTCGAGTTCGAGTTGTCGGGTACTCCTGTCCGTACGAAGGACTTCGAGTGGAACATCTCTTGGATGGGATCAACGCTGAAGAACGAGGTGACCAAACTGACTGCGGAGTCTCCCGAGATCCTGACTGGTAACTATATCATCAAGGAGGGTCTTCCTCTGAACACCTTCTATCTGCGTAAGAGCGCCGGTGTGGATCCCTCTACCGGTAAGGAGTTGTTCTGGATTTATGATAAGGACGAGGACGGTAATATTACCAATGAGCGTATCACCTCTAACTACAGTGAGGCGTCATCCTCTCGCTATGAGATGGGCTCACGTATTCCTGACCTGTATGGTAGCATCAGCACAGACCTGAACTACAAAGGTCTCAGTCTCTCTGTCCTGACTACTTACTCTATCGGCGGTAAGGTGCTTGACGGACTGTACTATAGCGGTATGAACATGACCTACCTGAGTGGTACTTGGCATAGCAATGCCCTTCGTCGTTGGCAGAAGCCCGGTGATATCACTGATGTTCCCCGTATCGAGATACAGGGTAACACCTATATGACCGACCGCTATCTGGTGGATGCCTCTTATTTCGCTATCAAGAACATCACGCTGTCATATTCACTTCCCAAGTCTCTCGTCCGTCGTGTTCGTCTGAACGGTGTGAAGATCTATGGCTCTTACGACAATGTGGTTCTCTGGAGTCATTTGGACGGTATGGATCCGCAGTATAACTTCAGCGGTGGTACCGGCTATGACTATGCGCCAAACAAGACACTGACTTTTGGTTTGGAGGTTAATTTCTAATTTTAAAAGGATATAAGCATGAAAGCAATATTTAAATATACACTGATGAGTCTGCTGGGCGTGGCTATGTTCAGTGCCTGTTCAGAAGACCGCTTAGAGACCACTCCTTCTACTGCTGTGGCAACAGGTGAGATGACCAAGTCAAGTAGCAGTGCTATTGCGGCAATCGACGGTATCTACCGTTTCCTTTATGTCACAGGATACACGTCCGGCTGGTATTATGAGGAGGCAGGACTCAGTTCTATCAATCTTGCCGCAGACCTGATGGGTGAGGACCATATCCAGGCGAAGTCTGGTTCCGGATGGTTCTATTATGACTATAAGTATGATGTGAAAGGCGACTACTCTCACAATGCCGGTCGTCCCTATGGTGTGTGGAATTTCTTCTATACCATTATCGCGAATGCCAACTATGTGGTTGCCGCTGAGGAGACGATGGAGGGTGACCCCTCTGACGTGAACTATGTGGTAGGTCAGGCATACGCCCTCCGTGCGTTCAGTTACTTTATGCTTGCCCAGTGGTATGCCCGTACCCTGGTAGGTCATGAGAGTGAGCCTTGCGTACCGATTTATACAGAGCCTACCACCAAGGACACAAAGGGTAAGCCCCGTGAGACAGTGGCTAAGGTCTATGAGCAGATTGACGCGGATATGGATAAGGCAGTCTCATTACTGTCTGCCACCAGCCGTGAGCGTGACAGCAAGTCACACTTAGGACTTGCCGAGGTCTATGGACTGAAGGCGCGTATCGCTCAGGTGGAGGAAAAATGGAATGATGCCCTGACAGCCGCCACGAACGCGATTACCGAGGCTAATAAGGAAGGTGTTGAGATTGCCAGTGTCAGCCAGTTCGCCGGTCTGAACAATGTGGCAGCCCCTAACGTGATGTGGGGTATGAAGATTATCTCCGACCAGAGTTTGATGTATGCCAGTTTCTTCACCCACATGGATAAGGATATGGGTAAGTATGGTGCCTCCGCTCCTCAGCAGATTACCAGGTCGCTCTATGCGAAGATGGGTGAGAAAGACGCCCGTCTCGCTTGGTGGAACCCGGAAGACGCCGGCAATGGCGACAACGGCTACCAGCAGGAGAAGTTCAAGTTCTCCAACTACCAGACATGGGAGGGTGACTATATCTTCATGCGAATAGAGGAGATGTATCTCGTCAAGGCTGAGGCTGAGTGTATGTTAGGCAATGACGCCACCGCTCAGCAGACACTGAACGCGCTGATTCAGACCCGTGACAAGAACTATGAGTGCACCAAGACCGGCAAGGACTTAGGTACGCTGACCAGCGATAAGACCAACTCCCTGCGTGAGGAGATCATCATCCAGCGTCGTATTGAGTTGTGGGGCGAGTTCGGACGTATCTATGACATCCGCCGTCTGCACCAGGGCTTCTCACGTACCGCAGAGGATGGACATCCTGCCGTTGCCATTGACTCCGACTTCGAGGATCCTGAGAGTTACAAGTGGGTAATGGTGATTCCACAGTCTGAGTTCGACGGTAATGAGAACATGGACATCAGTACGGATCAGAATCCTTTTGATTAATAACTAAAAAGAAGATGATTATGAGAATCGACAAATATTTATTAGGACTTGCAGTTGTCGTGCTGGGAGGCTTCACCTCTTGTAACACGGACGTGGATGGTACCATCTACAACTCAAACTTGGAGCATGTGTCCTTCGACGGTGTTTCAACCAGTGTGTCAGTAAGCGTTGACGAGACCTCCGCGACGATTCCTGTGACGATTAACCGTGGTGTGACCACCAATGCCTCTACCATCACCTTCACCGCCGAGGCGAGTGAGGATGGTATCTTCAGCAATGACGCCAATGGTAGTGTCTCTTTCGCTCCCGGACAGAATGCCGCTACTTTCAATGTGACGGCTAACAACCTGAAGAAAGACCAGACGTACACCTATACGCTGACACTCTCTGAGGCTGCTGTCCTCACAGCGGATACTATTACCGGTGTGAAGCAGAATACGGTCTATACCATTAAGGTCAGCCGTTCTGGCGACTGGACGGAGTGGGCAAAATGGAACTCAACAGGTACCGCTACCTATACCTATGTGAACTTCTGGAGCTTTGATGATTCAGGTCTGCCTTTCGTCTATCGTCAGAATCTGAACGATCCCAATAAGTATCAGTTTAAGTTGAGCAACTGGGCGTATGGCGTTGACCTGCTTCTTGACTATGATAAGTCAACGGGCGTTGTCTCTTGCGCAGATCAGTTTACTGGTTACACCCACTCTTCCTATGGTGATGTCTATGTGATGGACCTCGTAGCCTATTGTGATTTCAGAGGATGGGGAGTCGATCCTGAGGATTATGGTACGTTTGATGAGAATCAGGGTATCATTACGATTCCTCTTGCCTACTATGTTTCTGCGGGAACGTTCGGCTATGATCCCGAGTTTGTATATATCGACGGCTATAACCGTGCAGACTATAGTGCCACATTGGCATACGCAGGTTATCTGACTGCTCCTGACAATACCGTTTATGCGCTGGGTGACCTGGTTGCTACGGGTACTGATGCCAAGAATGCCACAAACATCAAGGCTGTTGTAGTCAGCCAGGATGTTGATGCTGACGCTATTGCTGACGCCATTGTCGCTGGTGAGGTAGAGGCTGAGAAGGTGGAGGTTGGACGCATTCAGGTTGCTATCCCCGAGGACTTGAGCGGAAAACTGCAGATTGTCGTTGTCATTATCGACAAGGACGCTGAGGGTAATGACGAGGCGAAGAATATACTTGCCTCTAAGTTCGAGTACTTCAGCGGTGCTAACCCCTGGACTTCCTTAGGAACAGGTTACTTCGTTGATGACTTCGTAGTGTCCTTGTTTGGCTATGATCCAGAGGCATTTGAGGTGGAGATTCAGGAGAGCACGACAGAGCCAGGCTTGTACCGTCTTGTCAAGATGTATAGTCAGGTGGCTGCCGCCTTTGGACAGGATGATGGTGACGCTGACGTTGAGGTCAATGCCACGAATCCTTCCGCTGTCTATATCCTGACACAGTCCATCGGTTTTGACCTTGGCTATGGTGATATGTCTATCGCTACCTATGGTGGTGATGATATTGAGTACTTTACTGCGAAGTATGATGTGACAGCAAAGGATGTGATAGAGGCTTTCCCAGAGGACTTCGGTACTTTGGAGGCAGGTGTCATGACCTTCCCAGTCTTTGAGCGCGAGTTAAGCGATGGCTCGACAGGTTACTATCAGGGCTTTATCTATGACGGTGACGGTGGCGCTTATGCTGGTAGAAACGGTGCTTTCGAGATCGTACTTCCCAGTGCGGCAAGTGCTGTGAAGGCAAGAGCCGCCAGCATGGCAAGGGCAACCGATTTCGCTAACCGTCTTAACGGAAAGGCTAAGGTAAGTCAGTCTGCTTTCAAGAAGACCTACAAGCGTATCATGAAGCGCAACTTGACGCTGAAAGTAAGAAAATAATTTACTAACACTGATTAAATAGAGGTGCGTCCATGAAAAATGGGCGCACCTCTTTAATCGTTTAAGCGGTGCCGGTAAAACCCGTTTGAGAAGCATTTCAATGCCTTCAACAATTCTTATGTAGCCTATCGATGTTTTGAATGTAAAAAGATAGCAGGTATTTGGCAGTTTAGGAAAATATTACTATCTTTGCAAGCAGAAACGAGAAAATTATGATGACAATAGCAAACCCTATTTACGATTCTGTGTTCAAGTTCATGATGGAAGATGAACGAGTGGCAAGGACGATTCTGTCGGCTTTACTGAAAAAGGATATAGTGAAGGTGGAGGTACGTCCCCATGAGTACAGCAACAGTCAACGCGACACCTTGTCGATGTTTCGCATCGACTTTGCCGCAACGATTCGCGAGGATGATGGTAACGAACGGCTCATCCTGATAGAAGTACAGAAGACATGGTTGGAGACGGAGACACTGCGCTTCCGTCAGTATCTCGGCGTACAGTACCAGCGCAAGGAGAATATCATGCCTGACAGCAAGGAGGGCTATGCCATGCCGATGGTTGCCGTATATATCCTTGGACACAAAGTTGGAGACATTGATGAGCCAGTCATCTATGTCCATCATGATGCCTACGACTACAATGAACAGCGAGTCACCAAAGGAATTCCTGATCCGTTTATAGACAGTCTGACTCACGACAGTGTTGTCGTGCAGATTCCTCGCCTGCATGGTCAGATCAACAACCGTCTGGACAAGGTGCTGAGCGTGTTTGACCAGACATTGCACTTGCCGGAGAGCGGACATTTCCTGAATTACGACGAAAGCCGCTATGTAGGTGATGAAGACATGCAGCCTATTCTGCATCGTCTTCTCATGGCAGCCAGTGATGCTGACACACGTCAGGATATGAATGTTGAAGACGAATATTATTCCATTATCGAGAAGCGTGACACCGAAATCATGCTGAATGCCCGCAAAATAGCAGAGCAGAACGTTCAACTGACGGAGCAGAAGGCTCAGTTGACGGAACAGAAGGCTCAACTGACGGAGCAGAAGGCTCAGTTGACGGAACAGAAGGCTCAGTTGACGGAGCAGAAGGCTCAGTTGACGGAACAGAAGGCTCAGTTGACGGAGCAGAAGGCTCAGTTGACGGA
>ERZ842401.1971-NODE-1971-length-28095-cov-4.486983_pt1 | contig 28095 bp, 22 predicted proteins | sample MGYA00521270_ERZ842401 | MGnify/ENA primary metagenome ERZ842401 (study PRJEB31892, sample SAMEA3878208) | bioreactor metagenome | biome: Moose rumen | place: Sweden | collected 2011-10 | study: EMG produced TPA metagenomics assembly of the PRJEB12797 data set... | reverse complement strand
GGTGTGGCGGGCGCAGGGTGCACGATCAGCGACTTGGCGACCAGCGACAGCGTTATCTCTGTGGGGGCTTACTGCTCTAACAACACCTTCGTGATGATGGATGGCGACACGGTCACAGTATCGAGGTGCAACCCCGGCGAGATGGCCTATTTTTCGGGGTTCGGACCCGATGCTCGCAACCGTCGCCGCCCCGACCTTGTGGCTCCGGGTTTTAAGGTGGCTTCATCGGTGAGCCGATATGTGGATGCCTACAAGAATCCATCAAATGTCGTTGACAATGTGAATATTGAGGGTGAGTATTATCCATACGGTCTGGAAGGTGGCACTTCGATGTCAGCCCCTGTAGTGTCGGGGAGCATAGCACTGTGGCTGGAAATTGACCCCACACTGTCGCCAAGCGACATAAAAAATTTGATGGCATCCACATGCAATCGTGACAGCTTTGTGGAAGCTGGTCCAGCTAAGAAATGGGGGTATGGCAAGCTCGACATAGATGCCGGAATCAAATACTTGCTTGCAAGACTCAGTGGTGACGTTGATGGTGACGGCGAGGTTACTGTCGCCGATGTGACTAGCCTCTATAACATTATGCTCGGCATTTCTTATGACAACATTCAGCGCGCCGATGTGGATTGTGACAGCAACATCACAGCTGCCGACGTCTCGGCGGTATATAATAGGTTGTTGGGGGAGTGATTGGCTTTTCGCCAAATGGTATTTGGAGACTTGCTGACTGATTGTGAGAATTCAGACATTCTCTTTTGATGTTAACTGCAAACATTGATGTTGTTAATGATGTGTAAATTTAATTAAATTTGCTTTATCAGAATTAAAATATATCAGTAAATATTTTGTATTAATTATTGTTTTTACTAATTTTGTGAGTTAAATATTGAGTTTTGTCAGCGTTTTGTGACAGCAAACTGCCTTGATGGGTAATAATCGAAGTGTGCGCTTGTCGCAAAGATGTTGATATTGAGATTGAAAGCCATTTGAGAGCTGAGGCTCGAAAGACACACAGAGGTCTCTCTCCAGCTACTCATGAAAAGGCTTTAGTTCTTTGCATATAATTGTGAAGATGTGTTAATGTGAGTGTGTGCTCTTCATGAGAACCACAGATTGACAAGACTTGATATTCGCTTATATTTTCTCACTCCACGCAAGGCAAGAGTGCCTTATTCCACAGCCAATTAAAGAACAACATAAATGACAAGTAAATGGATTTACTTACCCCTTACATCCGAACAGAAGCAGATAGAGGCGCAGCTCGCGGTTCAATTTCCCGATTGCCCTTCTATTGCTCGGCTTTTGGTGTTGCGTGGCATGAAGACTCCGGAGGACGTCCGCGATTTCTTCTATCCATCATTGAGCCAACTGCCCGACCCATTCTTGATGAGGGATATGAAAAAGGCTGTAGAAAGGCTAAATCAAGCCTTGGGGGCAAAAGAAAAGGTGCTTATCTATGGCGACTATGACGTAGATGGTACAACAGCGGTGGCTCTGGTCTATCGCTATTTGAGGCGTTTATATTCTAACGTGGAGTACTATATCCCCACGCGAGATGATGACGGCTATGGTATTTCGGTGCAGGGTATTGACTATGCCCACAGCATCGGTGTGAAACTCATAATCGTGCTTGATTGCGGCATTAAGGCGGTTGAGGAGATTGCCTACGCCAAGTCAAAAGGTATTGATTTCATTATCTGTGACCATCATGTCCCGGATGATGTTCTTCCCGATGCAGCAGCGATTCTCAACCCGAAACTCGTTGACGACAAGTATCCTTACAAGGACTTGTCGGGATGCGGTGTGGGTTATAAGTTCATGCAGGGTTTCGCCAAGAGTAACGGTATCGACAGCATCTATGACCTGGAGAATTCTCTGGACTTGCTTGCTGTGAGCATCGCTGCCGACCTTGTGCCACTCACCGGCGAGAATCGCATCCTCACTCATTATGGAATCAAGCGGCTTAACAACAATCCCTGCGCTGGCTTGAGAAGCATCCTTCGCCTTTGCCGATTGACGAAGAAAGAGATAACCATTAGCGACATAATCTTCAAGATTGGTCCGCTGATTAACGCTTCGGGACGCATGCAGTCGGGACAGGAGTCGGTGGAATTGCTTATAACTCGCAGTTCGGCGGCGGCCTACGAGATTACCAAGAAAATCGACAAATATAACCAAAGCCGCAAGGAGCTTGACCGCAACATCACCGAGGAGGCGAATGCCATCATCGAGAACCACAAAGAAGAAATGGGCTCAAAGAAACCCATTGTCATCTACAACCATGACTGGCACAAGGGCATCATAGGCATCGTGGCGGCTCGACTGGCCGAGTTGTATTTCAGACCGTCGGTTGTGCTTACCTATAGCAATGACGGCCTTGTGACAGGCTCGTCGCGCTCGGTGCGTGGCTTTGATATCTACACCGCCATCAAGCAGAACCGTGACCTGCTTGAGAACTTTGGCGGTCATACCAACGCTGTGGGCTTGACACTCAAGGAGGAAAATATTCCTGAGTTCAAGAGACGTCTTGAGGAATATGTCGAGAGCCATATTGAAACCGAGCAGGTGACACCATCGATTGATGTGGACTGCGAGCTAGGTTTCGATGAGATTAACGATTCATTCATGAAGTATATAAAACTCTTCAACCCATTTGGTCCTGAGAACCAGAAACCTGTCTTCATGACAAGAAATTGCGTTGACGCGGGTACAAGTAAACTGGTGGGCAAGAAGCAGGAACATATAAAGCTCGATGCCATAGACCAGGCATCGGGAAAGATGATGAACGGCATTGCTTTCGCTTTGGGTGAGTATTATGAACGCATCAAGGATAAGGAGCCTTTTGATATCATCTACACGGTAGAGGAGAACCATCACCGAAACACAGTATCAATCCAGTTACTCATAAAGGGCATTAGAATGAGCAGCGATGCCAACGACAACTGACATTCATCGACTCTTAGAGAAATACTGGGGTTACACGCAGTTTCGTGACCTTCAAGAAGACATAATCATGTCGGTCCTTGAAGGTCGCGACACGTTAGGGCTGATGCCAACGGGCGGTGGCAAGTCAATCACATTCCAAATTCCCACCCTCGCTATGGAAGGACTGGCGATAGTGGTAACTCCCATCATCTCGCTGATGAAAGACCAGGTTGACAATTTGGTGGCGCGTCGCATAAAGGCAACTTACCTACATGCCGGACTGTCTCTGGCTGAGCACCGCCGTGTGATGGAGAAATGCCAGAACGGAAACTGCAAGTTCCTCTACATCTCCCCCGAACGGCTGCAAAGCGAAACATTCATTGAAAGAATAAAAAACTTGAATGTATGCCTCATTGTGGTCGATGAAGCGCACTGCATCTCGCAATGGGGATATGACTTCAGACCGTCGTTTCTGGAAATCGTAAAACTTCGACAGGTGTTTAAGACAGCACCTGTTCTCGCTCTAACTGCCACTGCCACACCTATTGTGGTGACCGATATTCAAGAAAAGCTTGAATTTAAGGCTCGCAACGTCTTCATCAAGAGCTTTAAACGTGAGAACATCTCCTACGTTGTGCGACACACTACCGAAAAGATGGGCGAGCTTGTGCATATCATTAAATCGGTGTCTGGGTCGGGAATCGTCTATGCTCGCAGTCGCAAGCGCACCAAGTTGATTGCCGATGAGTTGAAACGCAACGGTATCGGTGCAGATCATTATCATGCCGGACTCACGATAGAAGAAAAAGAAGACAAACAGAACAAGTGGAAGAATGATGAGATAAGGATAATAGTTGCTACCAATGCTTTTGGAATGGGAATTGACAAACCCGACGTACGGCTAGTGATTCACGTTGATGTGCCCAACACTCTCGAAGAATATTATCAGGAAGCCGGCAGAGCGGGGCGTGACGGCAAGCGTTCTTTTGCCGTAATGCTGGTAAAAGAGACTGACAAACGCATTCTTCACCGGCATGTTAGTGAGGCATTTCCAGAGAAGGAGTTCATAAGGAAAGTTTATGAGCGGGTTGGCAATTTCCTCAACGTAGCAATAGGGGAGGGCTACCAGCAAATTCTGGATTTCAACTTCAATCTATTTTGCAAGACGTTCAATTTGCCCATTCTTCCAACTCACAATGCCCTAAACATTCTCACTCGCTCTGGATATATTCAGTTTGTGGAAGAAATTGAGACTCAGTCGCGTGTGATGATTCTCGCCAGGAAAGAAGAACTGTATAACATCCCCACTACCACACCTCGTGCCGATGACGTGCTGCAAGCGTTGCTGAGAACTTATTCTGGGCTGTTTGCCGACTATGTATTCATCAACGAAGACGTGTTGAGTTACCGTTATGGCCTCACTTCGCAAACCATCTACGACTCTTTGATAGAGCTCACACGCCTTCACATCCTGCACTATGTGCCCCGCAAGCGCACGCCATATATCGTTTATTCCACTTCACGTGAGGAGCCGCAATATGTAGCAATCCCCAAAGCTGTATATGAAGATCTTCGTGATCGCATGGAGCAGCGCGTGGAGGCTGTGATTGACTATTGTTACCGTGATGACATCTGCCGCGAGATATTCCTTGTAGAATACTTTGGCGAGGAAAGCCGTGACAGCTGCGGGCATTGCGACACATGCATCGAGAATAGAAAAAGACAACAATATACACACGATGAAGTACAAGAAGGCATTTTATATATGACTCAAGTTCGCCCTCGCACACTTGGTGAACTTGTTGAAACACTGTCATTTGCCAAAGATGATATTATCAACATGGTGTCATTTCTAGTTGATGAAGGATACCTTCAGCATCTAAGCGATGACACCTACAAGAACCCAATTCCATTAAAATGAAATTTGAGTGTTTTATAAACCAACTTTGTAAAAACTGAAAAGTTATTCACAATTAAAGTATTGGTCGATGTGTTTTGAAGAAATTAATTTATCTTTGCATATAGTTTAAGAATCACATCGCAGATGAAAAACATTGATTATATTTACACCCTTGAGATTGCTGTTCGCGACTATGAGCTTGACAGCGAGGGCATCGTTAATAACGCCAACTATCTTCACTATCTTGAAATGACGCGTCATGAGTTCTGCCGTTGGGCTGGCTACTCGTTTAAGGAGATGAGTGCCGACGGCATCATTCCCGTGCTGAGCCGTGTGGAGATTGACTACAAAACTCCGCTGCGCAGTGGAGATGTGATGCTGAGCAGCCTGTGGGTGGAGAAGAAAGGCGTTAGGTTCGTGTTTCATCAAGACATTCGCAACAAGCACACCGGCGAGATGGCGGTGAGTGCCGTGGTGACGGTGGTGAGCCTTGAGGATGGCAAACTATCTCGTAGTGACCGACTCTTTGAGAAATTTGAGAAATGGCTGTAAGGAATACCGACATATTGTACCGCATGGCGTTGGCTGGCATCCGTGGCATGGGAGTGGAACTTGCTCAACGCTTACTCGATATTATACCTAGTGAAAAAGACTTTTTTGTCATCAGCGAGCGTGAGCTGAGGTCCATTACTGGCAGTCGTAGCAAGGTGTGGGGGCGTGCCTTCCGCGACGATGCTCTGCGCAAAGCCGAGGCCGAGCTGCGCTTTGTTGAGCAACGCAAAGTGACGGTTCTCTATTTCACCGACTACAATTTCCCCAAACGCCTTCTCAATGCCAGCGATGCGCCGATATTGCTCTATACTATAGGCGGTTGCGACCTTAATGCCAAGCATGTTATCAGCATAGTAGGCACTAGGCGCAGCACGCATTACGGTGCTACGTTCTGTGATAAGTTGGTTGACGATCTTTCTAAGATGCTTGAGGGCGAGTTGGTGATAGTGAGCGGATTGGCTTACGGCACCGACATCAACGCCCATCGTGCCGCACTGAGATATAATGTGCCTACTGTGGGTGTGCAGGCGTGCGGCCTGAACAAGATTTACCCTGCCGAGCATCGTGACGATGCGGCTCATATCGTGCAGCAGGGTGGAGCGATAGTTAGCGATTACACTAGCCAGGACGAGATTCATCGTGGCAACTTCCTTGCCCGCAATCGCATAATTGCAGCCTTGAGTGATTGCACCGTGGTGGTGGAGAGTGCAAGCAAAGGAGGTGCGCTGGTGACAGCCAATATTGCCGCCAGCTACAGCCGTGACGTGTTTGCCGTTCCAGGCCGTGTGAGCGATGAGTATTCTAAAGGCTGCAACCGCCTTATCATGAACAACCAGGCGGCAGCCATTACCTGCGCTGAGGACTTGGTGAAGGCCATGCGGTGGGAGTCGAGACAAATTCCCGAGCTGGCCAAGGAACTCGAGTTGTTCCCTCAATTGACTGCCGAGCAGCAAAAGGTGGTGGATATACTGCGCAAGAATGGCGACCAGCACATCAACGACCTCGCCGGCTTGATGGCACTGCCCATCTACCGCCTGATGGCAACGCTGGTAGAGCTAGATACTAAAGGCGTGATTGCCACGCTTCCAGGATGCCGATACTCGCTTAAATAATGCAGAATTCATAATGCAAAGTGCATAATTGGCTGCGCCAGCACTTAATCTGGATAATTATAACAAATACATAACATATAGACTATTATGGCAAAAACTAAGAGAATTGATTTTAAGGAAAAGGTGACAGGGTCACAGGAACCGTCTAATGTAGAAGGGTCTTTTAATGACATTGATTTTGATCTTCTAACCTCTCAGTTGTCAAAGGAAGACAGGGATTTGTTGAAGAATCTTGGTATCACCGATACCGAACAATTCGGACAGTTTCTAATGATGGCAGGCATTGATCCTGATAAGGCATATAAACAAGCCCATCTTGCCGAATCGTCTGATGAGTTTGCCGTCAGTGACATAATGCTCGATGATGATGACCCTCGTGGAGAGTTCTTCCGTTCGATGATGGAGGAAGAAAGAAATAGTTTGGGAAAGGTGTTTTTTCTTGATAGTGATGAGGTTAAAGAATATCACATCCGCATCAAGCTGAAAAACTCGCCTGTGAAAATCTGGCGTGAGCTGAAGGTGCCATCAAATATCTCACTCGAGTTGCTGGCGGCTTTCCTTATTGAGGCTATGGGATGGGACAACTCCCACTTGCATCAGTTCCGTAAAAAAGATGATTATTATGTCTCAAGGGAAGACTTAGAGGAATATGATGATCCTTTTGGTTTGGGTTTTAGTTTTGCGCGATGCCGACATCATGATGCTAGTAAGTTTTCAATCTCCGATGTGTTGCTTGCTAAGGGTGACAAGATAGAGTTTGAATACGATTTTGGTGACTGTTGGATGCACGAGTTATGGGTAAAGGGCATCCGCGACTATGAGCGGGGAGAGAAACCGCGTGTGGAACTTATAAAGGGGCAAGGTCAGTGTCCACCAGAGGATTGCGGTGGAGTGTGGGGCTATGAGGATTTGCTTGAAATCCGCCAAAAGAAACGCAAAAGTTCAGAAGACAAAGAACGGTTGGAGTGGTATTATATGGATGACAAAGACTTCGACCCAGATTACTTCGACCTTGAAGATAATAAAGAAAATATCTACGGAATGTGGGAAGAAGTGAAGGTCCTAATGGCTAGGGAGAAAAAAAGCGGAAAGAAATAGGAAAAAAGTGAGAGGTAGGAATAATTTGTAATTTTAACCTCTCACTTTTAATATTTAATCGGTAAATAAACGAGCGGGCGTTTATTTCCTTTCCCAGGTGTCTCCGTCGAGGATCATGTCGCGGAGGTTGCGGTAGCGGTGCTTGGCTTGGATTTTGCGCATCTGCACGGTGACGTCGGTCTCGTAGCTGGGAGCGTCCACGTCGCGTATCACGCCGAGCGCTACAGGCAGGTTGGTGCCGTCCATCATGGCAAGCTGCTGGTGCAGGAAGTTGTCCTGGCAATGAGCGTCGTGGATGAGCACATCGTCGATAGTGTATTCCCCGTCGTCGAGGCGCACAGCCTTTAATCCGAAGCCCTCTTGCACGAGTCCCATATCCATGTTCTTGCCAAATAGCATCTTCTCGCCGTGGACGAGGTGGATGGTTCGGTTGGCGCGCACCGCCTTGTCGGTGATGCGGTTGTGGATGCCGTTGTTGAAGATCATGCAGTTCTGCAAAATCTCAATCACCGAGCAGCCCTTGTGACGAGCTCCCTCGACCATGATTTCCTGATTGATTTTCAGTTCCACGTCGATGCCTCGGGCAAAGAAGGTGCCGCGTGCGCCAAACACCAGCTCGGCGGGTATGAACGGGTCTTCGGTTGTGCCGTAGGGCGAAGATTTTGAGATACAGCCACGGTCGCTGGTAGGGCTGAACTGTCCCTTAGTGAGACCGTAAATTTTGTTGTTGAGCAACAGCAGGTTAAGGTCTACATTGCGTCGCACCTCATGGATGAAGTGGTTGCCGCCAATGGCGAGGCAGTCGCCGTCGCCAGAGATTTGCCACACGGTGAGTTGCGGATTAGCAACTTTCACGCCAGTAGCGATAGCACCGCCACGACCATGAATGGTGTGGAAGCCGTAAGTGTTCATGTAGTAGGGCAGACGTGAGCTGCAGCCTATTCCCGACACCACAGCAATCATGTGTGGAGGAACACCAAGTTCGGCCATTGCCTTGTGAAGCACGTTGAGAACAGCGTGGTCGCCGCATCCTGGACACCAGCGCACTGCTACATCATTCTTATAGTCTTTGGGTTCTGGATTGTTAAATATTTGTGTCATAATTATTTGCCCTCCATAATTTTAATTGCACCTTCTTCAATCTCATTAACGAGGAATGGTTGTCCCTGCACTTTGTTGATGCGTTTGATGTTAAGCTCAGGAATCTGACTTTGCAGATAGGTTGCGAACTGTCCGTTGTTAAGCTCCGCCACTATCACGGTTTTGTATTTTGTGAGCATCTCGCGGGTGTTGCGGGGCAGAGGGTTAATGTAGTTGAACTGCGCGAAGTCAAGATGCTTGCCGGCACCATTAAGGTGCTCATAGGCGGTGTAGATGTGGCCGTAGGTACCTCCCCAGCCAATGATGATAGTGTCGCAGTTCTCATGCTCGCTCTTCACCTCAAGCAGGGGGATGTGGTTGGCGACGTTGGCAATTTTCTGCGCGCGGGTCTTGACCATGCGCTCGTGATTCTCGGGGCTATTAGAGATCACGCCAGTGTCGTAGTCGCGCTCCAGACCGCCTACACGGTGCATCTTGTCGGGGACACCAGGGAAAGACCAGTAGCGCACCAGTTCGTCGTTGCGGCTATAAGGGTGCCAGGTGTCTTCTTTGTCTTCGGGGACAAAGTTGGGATGTATCTCGGGATAGTCTCCAACTTCGGGAACTCGCCATGCGCTGGAGCCGTTGGCGATGAACGCGTCGGTCATCAAGATGACAGGTGTCATGTGCTCAATGGCGATGCGGGCAGCCTCAAATGCCATGTGGAAGCAGTCGGTAGGCGACGAGGCGGCAACCACAACCAATGGGCACTCGCCACTGCGACCGTAGATGGCCTGCATGAGGTCGGTCTGCTCGGTCTTGGTGGGCATGCCAGTTGATGGTCCACCGCGTTGAACGTCGATAATCACCAGTGGCAACTCCGACATCACAGCCAGTCCCATCGCCTCGCTCTTGAGTGACAGACCAGGACCGCTGGTGCTGGTCACTGCCAGACTGCCGGCGTAGGCTGCTCCGATTGCCGAGCAAATGCCAGCGATCTCGTCTTCCATCTGGCACGCTTTCACGCCTAGGTCGCGGCGCTTGGCGAGTTCGTGTAGGATGTCGGTGGCAGGGGTGATAGGGTAGCTGCCTAAGTATAATGGACGACCGCTCTTCTCGCTGGCGAGGATGAGTCCCCACGCTGTGGCTTTGTTGCCGTTCACGTCAACATAAATGCCGGGGCGCATATCCTCGGTCTCGATGCGGTATTTAGACACCGAAGCGTGGATGTTGTGACCGTAGTCGTAGCCGCCTTGAAGCACTTTGCAGTTGGCGTCATAGACCGCGGGCTTGTTGCCGAACTTGTGCTGCAAGAAGCGGCGCGCGCTCGACAGAGGCATATTGAACAGCCAGCATATAAGTCCCAGTGCGAACATGTTGCGGCATTTCATCTGTGACTTGAAGTCCATGCCACTGTCCTCGAGGGCAGCTTTTACCATCGAGGTCATAGGCACTTCCACGATTTGGGTCTTCAGTCCAATCTCCTTGTAGGGGTTGTCGGTAGTGAACTCTGCTTTCTTGAGGTCGAGTTCTTTGAACGAGTCGATATCGACAATAGCCACGCCGTTATTGTTCAAGAATTGCACATTCTGCTTGAGTGCGGCGGGGTTCATCGCCACCAGCACGTCGCATTCGTCGCCAGGGGTGTGTACTCCGTGGCCGATGTGCACCTGAAAGCCGCTCACACCACTGAGCGAGCCTTGAGGGGCACGTACCTCGGCGGGATAGTCGGGGAAGGTGGAGATAATCTCACCCATCTCGGCCGACACGCTCGAGAAGATATTGCCGGCCAATTGCATACCGTCGCCAGAGTCGCCCGAGAAACGGACCACAATGCTCTGGCGGAACTTTACGTTAGTCTTTCCTAACATGTTGCGGATTTGTTGTTTATGGTTTATATATAGTGACTTTCAAAAATCGGGTGCAAAATTAGTGCAAGTTGAGAGAAATACAAAATGAAAAATGAAGATTTTCATTTTTATTTTCGAAGCGCAGCCTAATTTATTAAAACAAGCTGACGAGCTAACAGGCAAACGAACTGACAAGATAAATGTAATTAAGACAATTAAGGACAAAGGGTTATTAATATTTTAACACTAATTATTCCGTGGTCATTGCCATTACAAGCCGATGACTTCATAGTAAAAGAAAATGTTCCATCAGGTTGGAACCTAGAAGAATGGTGTAGCTTCAATGATGTTTGTTACAGTTTGCCTGTATTTGTTGAATAATCTAGCAGTAATAATCTATGTTACCATAATAATGATTGGAATTTTCGTAATAAGCGACGAGCCAGCAAGCACATAGATAACTAGCGAGCAGAACAGCGTCATAATCAGCCTTAGCAACAAAACTGGCGCTGACTCTTGCATGAGTGAATTATTTTGCCTACATTTGTGGCAAAATAATTCACTTTTACGATTATGAGAACTAAACTATTATTATCGGCAATCTGCGCTATTGTATTGCCTCTTAACTGCTTCGGAGCGGTTGACCTGTCGAGTCTTGAACCTAACGAGGACCCTGTGAGCAACGATGTTGCCGCCGCGTTGCTGAGCAAAGTCTATATGCATCACCCTTCGTTGCTCAGTAAGACCGAAGTGTGGCTCACATCGGCATTTGAGATCGAGCGCACATCAAAACAGAAAGACGGCTCGCGCGCAAGCAACGTCACCACAGCAATGGTATGCATGGCGAGAAATAAACTTATTCCCACTGAGTATTATCTCGTTACAGTTCAGGGTGATGAGGTGATAGATGGCGCATTGTTAGGCTTCAATGGCGATGCTTCGCTCCTTGAAATGAAATTTCCGAACGATGAAATCGTTTATAAACCTGACATGAAAATCGACTTTGAGTTCAAAGGCGACACCGTTAAAGCAAAAAGAGAATACCGATTCTTCTCTACCGCAAGAGGGGGAGCCTGGTTTAATAAAGATGGCACTATCTACAACCCGTTTGTCGTCACCAAAGACGGAACAATCAAGCAAGTGGCTCCTATTGCAACTGCACAAAGGCAGGATGGCGATGCCAACTACTTGAGCAAAGACCGTAAGCCCACCACCCACACCACTACCAGCGGCGAGTTCTTCCCCTTGGGCATGAATGTGCTGACGATGGCACAAACTCCTGCATGCCTGCCACTCAACATGGAAGAGCTTAACAAAGAAGCTGGAAAGATGATGGCAATAGCAGCAGACGTTGATGATGACGCTCCTGAGTCACCAACCACATTAAGCGTTGAGGAATTTGCCAAATGGAGCTTCAACCTAGGCATGCGCCACAGTGAAGAGTTCCTCACTTGGATTGCAAATAATCAAGACATAGAGAATTTCTCCCTTTTCATAAACGCCGTTGTCAGCGAAAACGAGAGCGGCGAGCTCGAATGGCTAACCGAGAATATCAAAAATCTCCAAGACCCCAACACCTGCAACTGGTGGCAAAAGTGGATGAAAAGAAGATAAGCTGACAAGGCAATGCGCTTTGCGCAGGTTAGAGGTTAGAGTGCGCAGCAACTTAACACTTAACACAGTACAGAGTACAGAGTGTAGAGGTTAGAGTGCGCAGCAACTTAACACTTAACACTTAATATCACTTGTCTCGTTCGCTCGTCGGCTCGTTCGCTCGTCAGCTATAAAATAATTTATGGAAAAAATAAAATATAAAATCGGTATAGCCCTCAGTGGCGGTGGTGTGAGGGGCTTTGCTCACATCGGGGCATTGCGAGCTCTTGAGGATGTGGACATCAAACCCGACATCATCGCCGGAGTGAGTGCTGGCAGTGTGGTCGCTGCTTTTTATGCGGCGGGAATGAGTGCCGATGAGATTTTTGAACTCTTCAGGAATATCGACATGAGCAAATTCCTGCAAGTGGATATCTCGAAAAGCGGATTTCTCAAACTCGACAAGTTCCGTAAATTTATCGCCAAGAACCTGCCTGTAGAGAACATAGAGCAACTTGCCATTCCCACAATCATAGGAGCTACCGATATTGAAAACCAGCAAGAGAAAGCGTTCACCACCGGCAACATCGCCGAAAGGGTAATCGCCTCGTGCAGTATCCCGCTGGTATTCAAACCAGTAAAGATTGATAACACCTATTACGCCGACGGTGGCGTGATGCACAACTTGCCGTCGTACTACCTGCGACCGCTGTGCGACACCGTGATTGGCATCAACGTGAGTCCTTCGAAGCTCGGTCCCATCAAGATGAACGTGCGCTCTCTCGCTTACCGCACCTACAAAATGATGACAATGCACAATGTCGAGGCCGACAAGCAACTCTGTGACCTGCTGGTGGATATTGTCTCAATTCAAGGTCATAGCACCTTCGACACCAAAGCCGCCAACAAGATAGCCCAAAAGGGTTATTTCGAGACAATGAAAATTCTAAAAAACTCACAGGTTGCCGCTCGATGTGCTCGCTAGTTTGTCGCTCGCTGCGCTTCGCTGGTTTTGACGCTTCGCGCTGGTTAGCCATTTTAATTGTTATCCACAGACTTGTCCGACACGTCCGATTGAAATCACTTAACACTTATAACTTAACACTTATTATGAAGCCTATTATCTACCAACTCTTTCCACGACTGTTTACCAACTCATGTGACCACTGCGTGCCTAACGGCACCATCAAGCAGAACGGCTCCGGCAAGATGAACGACATCACCCTGCCGGTACTCAAGAAGCTCAAAGACCTCGGGGCGACTCATGTGTGGTTTACCGGTGTGATACGCCACGCCACAAAGACAAAATATAAAGGCATCCCCGACTGCAACCCATATATCGTGAAAGGCAATGCCGGCTCGCCATACGCCATCACCGACTATTACGACATCGACCCCGACATCGCCGTGAGCGTCAAGAACCGCATGAAGGAGTTTGAGCAGTTGGTAAAACGCACCCACGACGCTGGCATGAAAGTCATCATCGACTTTGTGCCTAACCATGTCGCCAGGCAATACCGCAGCATCGCCAAGCCCGACGGTGTCGAGGATTTGGGCGAAAACGACAACAAAAACCTCGCTTTCTCGCCCGACAACAATTTCTACTACATGCCCCATGAGCAGTTCGCCCCGGGTATAGACCTCGGTAGTGGCGACGGGTTCTATTATGAGAAACCCGCTATGGCAACCGGCAACGACTGCTTTCACCCATATCCCGGCGTTTACGACTGGTATGAGACCGTGAAGCTGAATTATGGAGTAGATTACAGCAATGGAGAGAAACACTTCTGCCCTATTCCCTCCACTTGGCACAAGATGCGCGACATTCTTCTATTCTGGGCAGCGAAGGGCATCGACGGTTTCCGCTGCGACATGGCGCACATGGTGCCGGTGGAGTTCTGGCACTGGGCAATCCCGCAAATTAAAGAGCGGCACCCGCGCATCATATTCATCGCCGAGCTTTACGACACCGCCATCTACCGCGACTACATCTTCAACGGCCACTTCGATTACCTCTACGACAAAGTGTCGCTCTATGACACCCTGCGGGCCGTCACCTGCGGCAATGCCAGCGCATCGGCGATAACCGGATGCTGGCAGGCGGTGGAAGGCATGGGCGACCACATGCTCAACTTCCTTGAGAACCACGACGAGCAACGCATCGCCTCGCCACAGTTTGCTGGCGACCCGTTCCGTGCTCTTCCAGCACTGGTGGTCTCGGCAACAATCTCACGAGCGCCAGTTATGATATATCAGGGTCAGGAGCTTGGCGAGCCGGCTCTCGATGCCGAGGGGTTCAGCACTCAAGACGGACGCACCACAATCTTCGACTACTGGAGCGTCCCCACCTTGCGGCGATGGTACAACGGCGGCAAGTGCGACACCGCCAAACTCACAGAAGACGAGCGGAAACTGCGGAAATTCCACAAGACACTTCTGCGCTTGTGCAACAAGGAGAAAGCCATTGCGCAAGGAGGGTTTTACGACCTCATGTATGTCAACTACAACTCCTTGAACTACCACAGAGTTTACGCCTATTACCGTCATTACGGAGATGAACATCTGCTCATAATAGCCAATTTCGGCGACCAGGACGAAAGGATAAACCTTCACACCCCCCAGCACGCTCTCGACACAATGCGCTTAACCCCCGGCACATATCATGCCCGGGAATTGCTCACCGCCAGTGACATGACCCTCACCATCGACCCTGACATTCCCGACAGCATCACCATAGGCCGTCGCAATGCGATGATAATCAAGTTGATGTAAACAGAACTAAGTTCAGAGTTTTGAGTTGTGAGCTGACGAGCGACACAACCAGCGAGCGGGCGCGAGCGACACAACCAGCGAAGCGACAAAACCCATTGCCTCGTTAACTCGTTTACTCGTAATCATTTGACAAAAAAAAAGGCCGATTGACCCATTTTTCACTGAAAATAGTTTGTAATTGATTGACAAATGTTGTAATTTTGCCGATAGATAACCAATAACCGATAACCAATAACCGATGAGCAAAAAACCGTTCAAAATTTTTTCTGGCAGATATTCCAGATATCTTGCCGATGAGATAGCCAGGAAACTCGGTGTTGAAGTTGGTGAAATGCAGGTCAACGTGTTTGCCGACGGCGAGTTTCAAGTGTCTTACGAAGAATCGGTGCGAGGCGATGAGATTTACCTCGTCCAGTCGATGTTCCCGCCCACCGACAACCTCATGGAACTCCTGCTCATGATCGACGCCGCCAAGCGCGCTTCGGCAAAGTCGGTCACAGCGGTGATTCCCTACTTCGGATGGGCGCGACAGGACCGCAAAGACCGCCCCCGAGTGTCGATAGCCGCAAAACTCGTGGCGGGGATGCTCACCAGCGCCGGCGTTGACAGCATCATCACCATGGACCTCCATGCCGACCAGATTCAAGGCTTCTTCAACCTGCCGCTCAACCACCTCTATGCCTCCTCGGTGTTTGTGCCTTATATCGACAGCCTCAAGCTCAAAGACATCGTGTTTGCCTCGCCCGACGTGGGAGGAGCAAAGCGCGTGCTCGAGTACGCCAAGCACTACAAGGCGCCAATGGCACTGTGCCACAAGCAGCGCGCGCGGGCCAACGTGGTGGAGAAAATGACAATCATCGGCGACGTCAAGGACAAGAACGTCATCCTCGTCGACGACATGATCGACACCGCGGGTACCATCTGCACCGCAGCCGAGGTGATGATGAACAGCGGAGCCAAGTCCGTAAGAGCCATCGCATCGCACGGAGTAATGAGCGACCCGGCAACAGAGCGCATCAACAACAGCAAACTTGTAGAAGTAGTGATTTCAGACTCCATCAACTATGACCCCAGCCGCAGCGACAAGGTGAAGAGGGTATCGGTTGCCGGACTCATCGCCGAGACAATCCAGCGCATCAACGACCATGAGTCAATCAGCTCGCAGTATATCATTAATCACTAAGGGGGAGTTACTACTTTCCAAAAATCTTACGAAGCAATTTCTTCAGCCCTTTGGGTTGAAGATTTTGCTTTATAGGTTGCTCTTCAATTATCGGCTCGGGCTTGCGCAGCCACAGCTTGCCGAAGCAGTCGGGGCGGTGGAAATCGGGCTTCTCGCCATCTATTGCACTCCACGACACATAGTGAGGATGCGCGGTCTTGCTGCCGCACTTGTAGAAATTCCCTGTCACATAATCGGGCAGACTATCACCGTCGAGACCCACCAGCCGTAATGGTATCGAGACCACAATATCCCAGCAAAAAGTGCCTTCCTGCTCGTCAATCGGCTCACTGCCGCACGACGAGTAACGCTCTATTGATGCCAGCTCTCCGGGCGAAAGGCGCGTGGGATTATTTCTCTCCACACGATGACTGGCATTCAAGGCACCAATACAGTTGAATTCAAAATTCCAATATTCGTCTTGTTCTGGCACTTTCATAAAGAACTCCACACAGCTATCCTCGGCGACAGGACTCATGTCGCTAGTGTGAACAGCACGCAAATCCTTGCTTATCACAGAGAAAAAAACAAACAGCCGTGTCGTTGATACAGCCACTACAAAGGAGCAATAGGGTTTATAAGGAAACTCTTCCCGCCAGTTCACACAATCTATGACCTCATGTTCTATATTAGCGTCAAGATACTGCGACACCTGCCTGGGCGGCATCCTGTCCAGTTCTGGAAGACTCTTGACGAGCAATTCCTTGCGGTTCATTATCAAATCACATGAAAATAAGACAAAATACCGGTCACAAGACCATAAATGGCTAATGTCATGATAATGCCACCCATAATCTTGTTTATCCACCACATGCTGTTGACATTGAACTTCGAACGAAGTTTATCAACAATATAAGTTATTCCAAACCACCATAATAAGGCTCCTAGAACGATAAAGATGTAACCTAAAATGATGTGATAGAATTTATAATCAGCCGAGGGGAAAGTGAAACGCGCAAACAATGGGAATATCAAGAAAATAATCAAGGGATTAGACAAAGTAAAAACAAAACCAGTAATAGCGTCTTGGGTGAAGTTCACTTTCTTGCCGTCCTCATGTTTTATGCCCTTAACGGGACTGCGCAATATCATAAACAACGCAAAGACGATAAGAATCAAGCTACCACCTATTTGGAACAGCTCCTTATTCTGGTCAATGAAATCGGTGACGAACGCCAGACCGAGTCCGGCAAGAAGGCAATAAAACAAGTCGGATGCGGCAGCACCAATGCCGGTATAAAGCCCACTCTTGCGACCCTTTTCCATGGTGCGCTGTATCACCAGGATACCTATAGGCCCCATAGGTGCCGACAGGATAATACCAACCGACAAACAGCTTATTATTATAGAAAATATCGTGCCCATTTTTTAAATAAAATGCTCATGCTCGGCACTTTTTTCAAACAAATTTAACAAAACCTGACAAAAACAACAAGAAAAATATTTTTTGGATAAAATGCTCACGCTCGAAATAACATGAGCTGGGGCTCAGTTCTTTTCTCGCTCAATCGCATTTTTGTTGACTTTGTTACTCTTTGTTATCTTTGTTTGATTTTTGGCTCGCTTAATCGCATTTTTTTGAAAACAGCGACAAAGTTACTAATAATACTGGTATTTTGAGTGTTTTTGACAAAAAAAATCATTTTTTATTTCTTATTTTGAGTAAAATGCACTACTTTTGGGTGATTTTTTGAATAAATGAGAGCATACACAATAATATCACTCGTTATAGCGTCGGCACTGTTGCAAGCCCATGCTTTCACTTTCTACAATACACGACACAACAATTTTGAAAGCATCAACTCTAATTATGACGCGACACTAAACGACGACTTCTTGCAGCTTGACAACAGTACCGACAACAACATTATAGTTACCGACACCACCCTTATCGATGCCTTTAAGAGCTATAAGTACTACATCAAGTTTGCAAACTTGCATAACAAAGAAGGCAAGTCCTATAAAATCACCGACTCACATGGCAAGTCAAGGTCGATTACATCAACCGAGTGTGGGTTAGTTTTTAATCACACTTCTAAAGGATGCTGGCGTGTAGCGGTAAGCTGTTCCAACTCCAGCCTCTACAACGAGAGCGTGGACTCCCGCACCATGACCGTCAAGCTTATCAATGACTATGGCGGTTGCACTGTCGTCAAGCAGGTAACGCTCGACGGCAGCGTTGATCTTGACGAAGGGTACAATTACTTAGGAGTTAATATTGAAAATAACACCATCACTGTGAAAATTGGGAGAGACCAACTCAAAGAAGTTCTCTCCTACCCCCTCTCGACCAGCGATATAGAAACTGCTACAGGGCTACCGAGCGTTAAGGTGGGATACTTTGCGGGACCTGGCTCCAAGATATCGCTTGAGAGGGCTGTGCTGTCCTTCGACGACCAAGCACAACACCCTGCCGCGGCACTTGAGACTCAATGGACCCGTGAGGCACTTGACCGACACTTTGCAACCTCTAAGAACCCCTACGAAGGCTACTGGACTTATCTCGACCGGGACATGGAAGACCGGTGGCTGAAGCTCGGTGGGCGATACACTATTGCTCTGGTAGAGACACAGAATGGTTATGACGTGATATATGTCGATGGCGCACAAGTCAAGAAATCGATGTGGCACATTGGCATGAGAAAGGCAGAGCTGACACAGACCATCTTCACCGACAACTTCACCGGACAATGGTTTGATGCCACCATGCAGCCTATCACCGAAGACGTATATGTCACATTCGAGAGTGGAGTGATATTGAACTTTAAGTTTCCTGTTTATAAAAGCCAAATAAGGTTTTCAAAAGTTCTAAATGACTGATTTGAGATCGAAAAACAAGAAAAATCACAAAATAGATTTTTTTTACCATATTTTTGGCTTATTATTTCATATAATATTTTTATCTTTGCCCTTTGATTTTCTCAAAGATAACAATCATCAACAAATTATAGTTTTCTTCGGCAATGGACAAACAAGATATTCTTGATTCACGCTATCTGAGAATGGCTCAGATATGGGCCGAGAACTCCTACTGCAAGCGGCGTCAGGTGGGAGCGCTCATCGTGAAGGACAAAATGATAATCTCCGACGGCTACAATGGCACGCCGGTGGGATTTGAGAATGTGTGCGAGGACGACAATGACCACACAAAGCCATACGTGCTCCACGCCGAAGCCAACGCCATCACAAAGGTGGCGCAGAGCAACAACAGCAGCAATGGAGCAACGCTCTACGTCACCTCGTCGCCTTGCATCGAGTGTGCTAAGCTCATCATTCAGGCAGGCATCAAGCGAGTGGTGTTCAATGAGATATATCGTCTCACCGACGGCATCGAGCTGATGAAAAGAGCTGGCATCGATTGCATGCAAATCGATGTGTAACAAATATCCTATCTCATCATATTGCGCTCTCAACTTTTTGACAAATAATGAATAAGAAACGTGATTATAGTGCCTGGATGCCACTGGCAATCGCCATGTCGGTGATAGTGGGAATTTTTGTGGGGTTCTTTATGCCCAACCCCTTCAAAGGCATCAATCCTAACAAAGACCGCAAACTCAACGAAGTCCTCAATATTATTGACGAGCAGTATGTAGATGAGGACATCAATTCCGACGAGCTTGTGGAGAATGCCATCCCGGCTTTACTTTCCAAACTCGACCCTCACAGTTCTTATCTCTCGGCCAAAGACCTCATAGCAGCACAAGAAGAGCTTGACGGTAAATTCTCAGGAATTGGAGTGCAGTTCCAGCTGTCGAACGATACCATCGTTGTCATCGAAGTAATTCCCGGAGGCCCCTCTGACCGTGCAGGACTTATCGCCGGAGACCGCATCGTCACAATTGATGGAGAGCCATCCACCGGCAGTATAATAGATGCTAACAAAGTAAAGGACAAGCTCCGCGGTGCAAAGGGCTCGAAAGTGAAAGTAGGCATTGTGCGCGAAGGAGCCCAAGAGCCTCTCTCGTTCACCATCACACGAGGCGACATACCCATCAATTCGGTAGATGCGTTCTATATGTATGACAAAACCACAGGTTATATTAAGGTTACTCAATTTGGCAGAAACACTTACGAAGAATTTATCAAAGCCCTAAACTCCCTGAAAAATCAAGGAGCCAAGAGGTTTATGGTTGACCTCAGGGAGAATGGCGGCGGCTACCTTGAAGTGGCAATATTGATGGCCAACGAGTTCTTGCCCAAGAACCGTCTCATCGTGAGCACAAAAGGACGTTACCGCCGCGACGACGCTGCCGCCTATAGCGACGGAAGCGGCCACTTTCAGGAAGAAGAACTTGTCATTCTCATCGACGAGTTCTCGGCAAGCGCCAGCGAGATCCTTGCCGGTGCAATTCAAGATAACGACCGAGGAATTGTTCTAGGACGGCGTTCCTTCGGCAAGGGTCTTGTGCAGAGACAAATCGAACTCTCGGACAAGAGTGCCCTGCGACTCACCATAGCAAGATACTATACCCCCTCGGGAAGATGTATTCAAAAGCCATACGAGAATGGCGAAGGAGCTTACCAAAAAGACATTCTCGACCGTTACAGCAATGGCGAACTTTATAGCAAAGACAGCATTAAGATCGACAAGTCAAAGATTTTCAATACCACCACAGGCCGAAAAGTGTATGGTGGCGGTGGCATAATACCCGACATCTTTGTGCCAGCCGACACAATGGGAGTGTCGCAATACTATCGTGAAGTAGTCAACAAAGGTCTCATTCAGGAATATGCCCTGGGATACGTCACTACTCACCGAGCATCGCTGAAGAAGATGAAGGATTACAAAGAACTCCTAAGGGTTCTGCCTGCTAGCGACCAAATCATCAACGACTTCGTGAGATTTGCAGCCAACAAGGGTGTTCCCGCTCGATGGCAAGAGATACATCAATCGCAAGACATCATCACCACTCTCGTTAAAGCTTTCATAGCCCGCGACATCTTAGGACAGAGTGCTTTCTATCCCATATTAAATCGCATCGACACCACCATCGACGCCGCAATCAAAGCCCTCAACAAGCATCAGGCCGCTTTCCCGATTAAAAACATCTGATAATTTAATTGAAAAAACATTCTCTCGACTGTTCGATTGCTAGATTACTCGACCCATATAAGTATAATCTCAATGACCAAGAAAGAATTAAGGAAAACCGTCAAAGCCCAAGTTGTCCAACTCACCCTTGAGGAAAAGAACGACGAGGCTCGCTGTGTATTCAGCGATATCGAGAAAAGCGAAATCTTCAAGAGCAGCAAGCACATCATGCTTTTTGCATCGCTGCCCGACGAAATTCCAACTCACGCTACCATAGAACGATGGTCAAAGCACAAGAACATCTATCTGCCACGCGTCAATGGCGATGACCTCGACATCATCAAGTATGAGCCGGGCATGCTGCACAAAGGCAGCTACGACATCATGGAGCCCGAAGGCAATGACACCGTGAAACCTCAGGTGCTTGACTTGATTATCGTTCCAGGAGTGGCATTCGACCGCAGTGGCAACCGCTTGGGACGTGGCAAGGGATTCTACGACCGTTTCCTTGCTCAGACTCATGCTGTGACAATCGCCGTGTGCTTCGATTGTCAGCTCGTTGACCACATCCCCACAGAGCGCCATGACTTGCCAGCACAATTTATTGTGACCAAATCATTTAAATCATTACCCTAAACTCTAAACACAAAACCATGACTTTAATAAATCAAGATACTAGACTTTGCGACGTCATCTTGCAAGAGCCATCAACCATCACTGTCCTCGATAGGTTCGGCATCTCGCTTGGGGTGGGCGACTCACGCATCGGTGACACATGCCACGAGCATGATATAGATGTGCAATTCTTCACCACTATTCTCAACACCTACATCAACGAAAACTATTTCCCGCAGACCGCTCTGCTCGCTTTCAGCGCGTCAAAAATCATCGACTATCTTGCCAAGACCAACGAGTATTACGAGCGGAACGTGATACCCAACATTGAACGGCATTTCGCCTTCCTCATTAGCAAGACTCCTGCGCAGAACAGCAACTTGGTGCTGATGCGCCAGTTCTTTGACGAGGTGAAGACCGAGTTGCTGCAACGCTTTGAGGACGACCGCAACAAGTGGTTCCCCACCATCGCGATGAACGAAATGAAATCAATAGGCAAGATGCCAAGTCCTGTAAAGGATATCGAGGACTCCAACGACCCAATAGAGGAGAAAATCGACGACCTCATCAACATGCTCATCGTGCATCTCAAGGGCGACTACGACCACAACTTGGGGTATGCCGTCATCACAGCCATCTTCTCGCTCAAGAAGGATATCAAGCAGAACAACCGCATCCGCAACCGCATCCTCTTGCCCATCTCACAAGCCCTCGACAACAAGCAATGAGCAACTTAAAAGTCATCATATTAACACACAACACGCTCTCTGCCATTGGACTGAGGAGCATATTTGAGGTGGCATTCGGAATCAGTACTTACATTGCTAACGAGAAATATATTAAGTCCTTCGCAAGCCACAAAGAGCCACACCTGTTCTTTGTTGATGCCACTACCCTCGTCGCCAACCTCGGCTTTTTTCTCCCTCGCAAGGCAAAAACTGTGGTGCTCAGCCACGACCATAATTCCAACGACGATTTCATGACTCTGTGCGTCAGCGACAACGAGAGTGACATCATTAACGCAATCAGCGCGCTGCTCGCAGGCGACCACGAAGATGAGAAGCGCACCGCAAGCACACTCTCGCAACGCGAGATTGACGTGCTCAAACTCATAGCCGCAGGAAAAATCAACAAAGAAATAGCTCAAGAACTCAACATCAGCATCAACACAGTGCTATCCCACCGCAAAAACATAACAGCCAAACTCGGCATTAAAAGCATCTCAGGACTTACCTTCTACGCCATGATGAATGGTATAGTATAACAAATCATAATCTATGCGTGAGACATTTTGAAGGTGGGTTCACATTTTTGTTGTTTTGGGAATACAATTAAGAACAAGATATGTTTGCATTATATACTACTGTTTATTACTGACAATTTTTCTGCGTTAGATTTGATGACCAGTGTCAATTGTCCTTAATGTTAAAAAAAAAAGAATAATTGTTTCATGATTAAACAAATATTTGATTGTTGTTGTTAAAGTGTTCTCATTGATCAGTTCCCTAAGAGGAGGTTATAGATGACAGTGATGTCGGTGGTAGTGATGTAGCCATCTCCATCCACGTCGCTTGTGGCGATGTATGTTTCGTCACCGTTAAGCAGATAGTTGTAAAGACAAGTGACATCGGTGGTGGTGATGGTACGGTCGCCGTTAACATCTACCACGCGAAGATTGAGATTTACTGGCTCTGACTTGTCATTGGTAGTGGTCACGGTTATAGTTGCAGTGCCATTCTGCACGCCAACTATCATTATCGCTTTTTCTCCTACAAGTGTTGGAGACTTGCTGCTAACTTGCTCTGCCATTTTTTCAACATAGTAGAGTGGCATATCTTCTTCGAGTGTTTCAAGAACATTTGCGTTGCTTCGGTTCACGATACGTGCTATAGCCACATTCTGGTCACTAGAAGTAACAACTAATTCAACAGGAACGTCAGGATAGCAGGATGGATAAACCTTTAAGATTTGATTTGAACCTATAATGGCATATTCAACATTGAGAGAGATAGTTACATTGCCACTCACTGTGACATGGCATGTCGCGGTTTTGTCAAGCAATGATACTATAATATCGCATTCGCCCTCGCCTACAGCCGTCACCAAACCATTTTCCACAATTGCGATACTCTCATCGCTCGATGTCCATGTAGGTGTGAGACCAGTGTTATCGGGGATGATTGTTACTGTGAGAAATCTTTCTTCTGTCAAATTCATTTCTAAATTCTCATTACTCAACGACAATTGTAAATCGGGATAGGAGACAAAAACATGGCATTTAGCGTAAGCCAATCCATTAGTTGATGCAATTGTGGCAAAAACATCGCATTCACCTTCAGAAATAGCCGTAACCTTACCATTGTCATCAACTGTGGCAACATCTGTGTCGCTTGAGCTCCAAATCACATCGCACTCTTCAGGCAAAACAGTGGCAGTTAATGTTGCTGTCTCCCATTGGACAATGTTCGCAACCGCCTTATCTAATGTCACATAGCTGAGATCATTGCTCATGTTAACGAAATTCTGCCAATAGTTAGCAGTAAAATAGGCTGCAGTGGAAACTGGTGGCACATGCAGTTGTCCATCATAATTTACAAATGTTCCTGATGTGCATGCCGGGGGATTTACTGCATAGCAGTTTACCTCATTAGGATTAAAACCAAAGTCACCAAGTGAGGAAATCTCACAAGCAATATTTACAGTAGTGAATTGGTTAATTATATTACGTAATCCAGAGTAATTATAATTGTCCAAATTCCATGCTCCTTGACCAGTAAGAGTGATAGCGGTTAGGAGATTGCAATTATTGAAGGAGGAACTGGCAATTGATTTTATCGAGTTAGGGATAGTAACTGAAGTCAAGCCATTGCAATAGGAGAAAGCAGAGCCTCCGATTGAAGTGACTGAAGTTGGAATAAGCACTGAGGTTATGTTACTGCAACGGTAGAATGTAGAGTTGTCTATACATGTTACAGGATAGCTTATACCGTTATAGGTGACAATTTCAGGAATAACAATTTCGCCACTAATATCTTGGTATGTGGGAGTTGGTGGATTTGTATAAATTTTCGCAGACTCGTGGGTCACACTAACGGTGGATCTATCATCATTAATCTTATAGCACAGTCCATCAACCTTAAAGTCATAAGGTAATAGTTTATCAATATGATTAGGACAGAACTGGAGCTGCTCAACCGAGCCGTTTGAGCTCTTGTAGTAAGCGAGGAAACCCTTTACGTTGTAGGTGGCATCATAGTCGAAGTCATCGCCAATAGTGATTTCGTTGAAGCTCAAGCGCATAACGATGTCGCCAGTCTCGTCGGCGAGAGTGAAGTTGCGGCCGTTGCTGCCCTCAATGCTGTCGATTGAGCAATTTTCGATGTGAAGATAGTGGTGAATCATGCTCTGGTCAATCTCCTCGATGGGGAGAACCTCAGGCTCTACTGGAGTGCCAGGAGTTGCGTCACCAAAGCTGGAAGCAATAGGGATAATCTCAGTCATGCCATTGTGGGTCACCCAGTTACCTGTGATGCCTATGAGCTGGTCGCCGTTGTTATAGATGTTGCTTAATGTTCCATAAACTTGCATATAAGCAGTCTCGTCCTTGATGTAGAGTTGTTTGCCGCTATGGTAGATAGCGGTAACGGCTCCTGTTATGGTTGCGTTTTTACCACTTTCGAGAGCGAGAAGCTCAGCAATGCTGCTAACGATAATTGGGTTGGTGTCCACAAACTCGATGGGGTACATCTGGATGTTGCCGTTGTAGCTGGTAACGATACCATATATGTCGTATGTGGCATCAAGGTCGGGAAGAGTGAGGTTGAACTGGTTGTAAGCGACAACAGAGTCGGTGCTGTTGTCAACACGGATGCCCAGATAACGTCCATTGTTGTAAGTAATGGATGCGTTCCTGATAACAACATACTGCCACATTGCGCAGTTGCCGAAGTTGGCTACGGTAACCTCGTCGGCCTCTACATTCTCGGTCTCGTCAGTATCCAAAAAACCGAAGAGAGGAGACTTCATCTCAACACCGTTGTTGTAAATAGTCTTAACACCACCAAAGCCAGCGGGGATAACATCGCCCTGTTTGTATTTGCCGCTAATCTCACTGCCAAAGATGCAGAGGAAACCAGTCTCATCCTTAACAAAGGTCCACTTACCATTTGCGTATGTTACAACAACGGGATTGCTAAAGGCTGCTATTGTGTTGTCCTCTAGGGCTGAAAAAGCAGCGATGTTGGCAACAGTCGGTGCCGATTCGATTGTGTAAGTAGCGGTTGCTACGGCACTGCTGTTGCCATTGAGTGTGGCGATAGCCTTAACGGTAGTAGTCTCCGATACAGTGAATGGATTGCTGTAAATGGAACTAGAGGTAGATGGGTTAGTGCCATTGAGGGTGTAATAAATGGTAGCACCTTCCTGACCATAGATGGTAACGTCGGTTGGACCATAAAAGGTCCCTTCGTCAGGAGAGAAGTAAGGCGTGGCAACGATTCCGTCATCAAGGGTAACAACCATCTTCGACACGCGCACCTGTGCTGCCATTGTGAAGGTGATTTCAGTGGCACTTCCTGTCCATGTGCCTGCAGTGTTGGTGCCTACATCGGGAGTGAAGTTTGATGCGTCATAGCCCGAGACAGCTGTGAAGACAATCTTGGTGATTGCGCTTGCTGCCGAAATAGTCACAGTTGAGTTCTTGTAGAAACGGATGTGGTTGGCAGTCAAACCCTGAGATGTCGGTGTGCTAGAGCCACCTTTGGCATAATAGATGGTGATGCCTTGCGATGTAGTCTGCTGGTCGTCGCCAACTGCAGTCCAAGAGAGGTCAACATTGTTCATGTTGATAGTAATCTCACTTGCCCATGCTCCAATGGAGAGCAGAGCCAACATTACGAGAGATAAAAATTTCTTCATACGTTGTTTGGAATTAATATTTCCCTATGGCGGAATTAATTTATTAATAAGTTGTTGAAAAAGATGTATATAACGTTGATTTCAGCAATTTAGCATTGGGTTTCAAAACAACCAAAAACATCACTATACACAACTTATTTGCAAATTTCGTCAAATTTCTTGAGGTATGCAAGTGTTTCTCTCAAGATTTAGAAAATGACAAGGGAAATATCACATGTCCAGGAGTCATGCCAAAAAACGTAATGAGAGAGTTAGTGCCAAAAGTATGGTTATACAAACATAATAAATAATTCTGATAAGCTTATCGCGTTTTTCGCTTTGCTCTTCGGTTATCAAATGCCGTTTATACTCTTTTGGGTCGGGACCATATTCGTTGTCGAAAGGCACTCCATCCTCAACAAATATGTCTTTACCATAATAATAGGTTAAGCAAAATAAAAACGAGAACTGTGCATATCCGTTCTCACTAAAATCATGGCATCGTTTTGAACCTTGAGCAGTCCAAAACCATAGAACCAGTATTTGTACCATGATTATTGGTATTAATAGTAATGCGTTATCTGCAAAAGCGAGAAGTGCCAAGACAATGGAAAGAAATAGTAATGCGATGGCTGTTGAAATCCAATATTCGGTGCGGGTGATGCGACCTTTATAGGAGAAAGGATGAGCGAACATGCGATGGCGTTTCTTGTCTAACTCTTCCTTTGGGAACAGAGGTTGCAATTCTTCAACCAGATATGCTTTTTTCCATTGGTCCATTCCCTCGCATAGTACTTGTGAGTTTACAGTAAGTCCGTTAGCCAAGAGTTCTGAGACAAGGAAAGGACCTTTTGTCTCGTCGGTCTCTTCATCATATATCTGATATAAGTTGACTACTTTTGGTTGATGAGGCAGCTGAGACACTTTAGTCGTTTTCTGCTGAGTAACTGGAGCAGGCATTGGTTGCTGCTGGACTGCCTGAGTTGTTTTCTGCTGAGTAACTGGAGCAGGCATTGGTTGCTGCTGGACTGCCTGAGTCGTTTTCTGCTGAGCCACTGGATTAGGCATAGGATACTGCTGAACTGCCGGTGCCTGTTGCTGTGGATGAGGTGGCGGTTGCGGGAAGTTCTGTTGCTGTGGATGAGGTGGCAGTTGCGGAATCCTTTGTTGATGCAGTGGCGCCTGTTGGATGTTTTGTGAGAGTCCCATTCTGGCTGCTACTTCGGGAAAAGAGCTTGCATTCTTCCATTCTCCCGTTTCGTGAGTGAAGAGTAGAGTGTCGGGTGTGATTCGCATAGCCATCAGCTCGTTTAGTGATAACGGTCCAAGGACTTGCGTGCCATTTGCTGTGTAGAATTTTTTTTCCATAAGTGTTTTAAATTACTGAGTCCACTTTAAAAAGTGGCATTTTTTGAAGATATTGTTATTCGGATGGCTTT
>ERZ842401.1970-NODE-1970-length-28100-cov-10.234730_pt1 | contig 28100 bp, 25 predicted proteins | sample MGYA00521270_ERZ842401 | MGnify/ENA primary metagenome ERZ842401 (study PRJEB31892, sample SAMEA3878208) | bioreactor metagenome | biome: Moose rumen | place: Sweden | collected 2011-10 | study: EMG produced TPA metagenomics assembly of the PRJEB12797 data set... | reverse complement strand
AGACGTGTGCTCTTCCGATCTACTGAAGGTATACGTATAGGACCTGGAGGCAACCCCCTGTGCAGATAGGTGTTGTAAGGTGATTCTACATTCAAGTCAGAGTTGAGGATGCGACGGATGCCAAACTCCTGTAAGGCAAACTTGATGGTGGGGTCGGCCTGTAGAGGCATACCAATGCGTAGACGGTTGTAGTATAAGCCTGCCACTGATGGCTTTTCACCGTTATTGTTAGTCTCTTCTTCCACAATTGAGGCAAGGGTAGCTACCTCGTTTTCTGTCAGTCCCATCTCTTGGGCCTTCGCCTTGCGTTGCGTGTTCCAGAACCTTTTGTGCTCTGTCTGCATACGTTCGAAGAACTCATCTACAGAAATGTCCCAATACATCTCATAGGTCTCAGGAATGAACAAAGCTGGCATGGTCTCCTTGGTGTAGCCCATCTTCGCTTGGAAAGCTGAATCATACATCAGCGTTACCAACTCTAGGGAATCGATCATCAGCTGACGGCCTACCTGTCCTGCCAACCTTTTCATGGTGCGAGCACTGTTGATGGTGATGTTCATGGGTGTCTGATAGCCTCGCCAGATGCGGCTGAACACGTGATAGACGCTCTCGTTGTTCTTTATTTCGTATCGCCCTGTCTGTATGCTTTCTGGATAGTGGCGGTAGTCGCTCATCCATTTGAATCCATGAAAGTCTTTTACGTTACCCACTTCCCGCACTTTAACATATACAGAATCTGCCGTATCGTCACGGTCGATATATACATATGCCGTCTGTTGTGGGAAAAACTGAGGAGCCATGAAGAAGTAATAGAAAGCACCTCCGATGGCACATGCCACCAGTATCAAGGCGAGAAAGACGCCAAGGAGGATGTGTATGGTGCGTTTCTTCATGTGATTTGAGCCACTTGCCAGACTTGAACTGGCGACCTACGCGTTACGAATGCGTTGCTCTACCAACTGAGCTAAAGTGGCGAAGCATTTCCCTTTTAGAAAGCCGTGCAAAGGTAAAGTATTTTTTTCAATCAAACAAACTTTTGAACTTTTTAAATATCTTTTCCTTCACTGTTATGTTGGGCTTGAAGTTCTCTGAAGCCGACATCTGTTCCAGTGCTTTCTTCTCATCGCGGCTTAGAACTTCTGGCACATAGACGCTTACGTTCACTATCTGGTCCCCCTTCCCATAACCGTTCACATCTGGCAGTCCCTTGCCACGCAGACGCAGCACCTTGCCAGGCTGTGTGCCAGCATCGATGTTCACCTTCACGTTGCCGTCTATGGTAGGAATCTCTACTTTTCCGCCCAAGGCAGCTGTAGGGAAGTCCAGCAGCAGATTATATACCAAGTCGTTGCCGTCACGCAGCAATTCCTTGTCCTTCTCTTCCTCGATGGTGATGAGCAGGTCTCCTGCGATGCCATTGTGCTTAGCGGCATTACCCTTGCCGTTCATCACCAGCTGCATGCCTTCAGCCACACCAGCAGGAATCTTCACGGTCACTACCTCCTCGCCATAGACGATGCCCTCTCCGGCGCATTCCTTACACTTGTTCTTGATGATTTTTCCTTCACCACCGCATGTAGGGCAGGTGGTCCGTGTCTGCATCATGCCCAGGATGGTCTGCTGGCTCTTTATCACCGTACCCGTACCCTTACAGTTAGGACAGGTATCAGAGCCACCATTCCCCTCGGCACCCGTGCCATGACAATGGCTGCAAGGCACATACTTCTTCAGTTTGAACTTCTTCTCCACGCCCGTGGCCACCTCTTGTAAAGAGAGGCGTACACGCACGCGCAGATCAGTTCCACGCAGCTTGCGTCCCTGAGTGCCACCACCATAGCTGCTGCTGAAGCCGCCAAAGCCACCACTGAAGGCCGAATGACCACCGAAGATATCGCCGAACATCGAGAAGATATCATCCATAGACATACCGCCTCCGAAGCCGCCGAACGGACCACCATTGCCAGCAGCTCCGCTTACGCCTGCCCTTCCGAACTGGTCGTAGCGTTGACGCTTGTCAGGATCACTCAGCACCCCGTAGGCCTCCGCTGCCTCCTTGAATTTCTCCTCAGCCTCCTTGTCGCCCTGATTGCGGTCAGGGTGATACTGGATAGCCTTCTTGCGGTAGGCTTTCTTTATCTCCTCTGGAGTGGCCTTCTTGTCAACACCTAATATTTCGTAGTAATCTCTTTCTTCCATAATCGTCATTATTTACCTATCACCACTTTGGCATGGCGAATCACTTTGTCGTTCAGCGTATAGCCCTTCTGCACACAGTCCAGAATCTTGCCTTTTTGCTCCTCTGTAGGCGCGTCTATCAGAGCGATGGCCTCGTGGAAGTCCGTGTCCAGTGCCTCGCCTTCGGTAGGAATAGGTTTCACGCCATTCTGCTCCAAAGTCTGGAGGAACTTGGTATAGATTAGTTCTACGCCCTCCTGTACAGCTTTCACGTCCGTAGCCTTCTCCATGTTCTGCATGGCACGTTCCATGTCGTCCAGTACGGGCAGGATGCTCGTCAGCACTTTCTCACCACCATTCAAAATGAGTTCGGTCTTCTCCTTCAGCGTACGTTTACGATAGTTGTCAAACTCTGCAGAAAGGCGAAGATAGCGGTCGTTCAGTTCCACGGCCTTCTCCTCAGCCTCCTTCAGCTTTGTCTCCAACTCATCGGCCACCTCTGCCTCTGGAGCTTCCTCTGCCTTTTCCTCTGCAACGGGTTCATCAGCATTATCAGTAGTCTGATCTGCCACTTCCTCCTGAGGGATTTCCTCATTCACGTTCTCCTTCAGTTCATTCTTCTTTTGCTCTTCTATAGGATTCATTTTCTTATATCTTTTTTTTAATAGTCTGTTACTCTTTTTCATAGCTTGGTGATTTTAGTCAACTACATGCCAGCAAAAAGTTTGCCAAAATGACGGTTTCGGCAGGTCTGGCAGTAAAACGACGGCTAAAATGCAATAATGGCAGAGATGACGCAGGAAGATTCAGAAAACTTTCTTATCTTTGCTGAGTTGAAACTATAAATTTAGATACGTATGAAGAAATACCTGATCTTATGCTTACAGCTGGTGGTGTTCATGATCTTGTCGGGTCTTATTGCAGTGGGACTCCTTATTCCACTTGAGATGACAGACCTGCAGGTGATAGGCGGCACAGGCATCTATTCAACTATTCTTTCAGAGTTTGCCATGCTCCTCGGAGCCTTGTTGGCAGCCTTTATCATCCTGCGATTCTGGGAGAAGAAACCATTCAGCGACATAGGATTCTCCTTCCTCCATAGAGGGAAAGACTTGCTATGGGGTGTCTTCATCGCTTTCGCTATCTACGCCATCGGTTTTGCAGTGTCTGTAGCTGCTGGATGGGTTCGCATCGTCGATGTGGGCTTCTACCTCAAGGACATGCTGCTCTACCTGCTCCTGATGATTGCCGTAGGCATGTATGAGGAACTTTCCATTCGAGGCTTCGTACTTGGTCGCATGCTCAATGTAGGTATGCATCCCATGCTGGCCCTGCTCATTTCCTCCCTGCTTTTTGCAGCCATGCACTTGGGAAACGATGGCATCACGGCTGTGGCTTTCATCAGTCTCACGCTGGCAGGTATGCTCTTAGGCGCCACCTATCTTTATACACGCAACTTGGCATTCCCTATCGCTCTGCATACGTTCTGGAACTGGATACAGGGCGCTGTGTGTGGCTATGCAGTGAGTGGCACAGACTCTGGGCAGTCGGTATTCTCCATCGCCCTGAGCGACAATACCTTGATGAATGGTGGTGAGTTTGGTTTCGAGGGTTCGCTCGTCTGCATCATCCTTGAAGTCATCTTCCTCTTCATCCTCTTGCGCTTTGTAGGTCCAAGCCTTGATTACAAAAAACGGAGCTAATAATTATGAATTATGAATTATGGATCCACTATTCATTATCCACTATCCATTATCCACTATCCATTATCCATTAAATAAATCCATGTGGTGATAAGTTCCTAAAGGCTTAATAGCGTTCCTTAAATGGTGTTTTATGCAACAAATCAAAGATATTTCTTTCAAAAATACGATGATTATGTCTATTACAGGCTGTCTTAGATGACACATTTTAGGTTTAGGAACTTATCACCACACGGAGTTAAATAATTGTCCATTATGAAAAAAATCCTTCTGGCACTGGTTGCCCTTCTGATTCTCCCCACACTGATGCAGGCACAAGACCGCACAGTGAAGCTCAAACTCATTGAGACCACAGACGTACATGGGTGCTTCTTCCCATATGACTTTATCACCCGTCGTGCCGTGGGGGGCAGCATGGCTCGTGTGCATACCTATGTGCAGCAACAGCGTGCGCTCTATCATGACGATGTCATCCTCGTGGACAATGGTGACATCCTGCAGGGACAGCCCACCGCTTATTATTACAACTACATAGACACCACCTCTGTACACTTGGTGTCCGACATGCTCAACTACATGGGCTATAATGTAGGAAACTTTGGCAACCACGATGTGGAGACGGGCAATGACGTATTCGAGCGTTGGGTGCGCCAATGTGCCTTTCCCGTGCTGGGTGCCAATATCATTGACACAAAGACAGGGCAGCCACATTTCCAGCCCTACGAGATCATCGTGCGTGATGGTGTCAAGGTGGCTGTGCTTGGCATGATTACGCCTGCCATTCCTGTATGGCTCTCCGAGAACCTCTGGAAAGGCCTCCGCTTCGATGATATGGAGCAGACAGCCCGCAAGTGGATTCCTATCATCCAGCAGACAGAGCACCCTGATGTCATCGTAGGTGTGTTCCATTCTGGTAAGGACGCCGAGTGGCTGGGTAATGGAAAGTACCGCGAGCAGGCCTCCGTGGAGGTGGCAGAGCGTGTGCCAGGCTTCGATGTAGTGCTCATGGGACACGACCATACCCGTGAGTGCCGCAAGGTGACCAATGTAGAGGGTAGGGAAGTGCTCGTCATCAACCCTGCCAACCGTGCCTTCAATGTGGCCGATGTAGAGATTACCTGCACCCTGCATGATGGCAAAGTGGTCGATAAGCAGGTCGATGGCCGTCTGGTGTCCGTCTCCGATCTGGAAGTCAGCCAAGCCTACATGGAGCGCTTCGACAAGCAATATAAAGAGGTGGAGAACTTCGTCAGCAAGAAGATTGGCAGTTTCACTGAGGGCATCACCACCCGTCCCGCCTACTTCGGCCCATCTGCCTTCGTAGACCTCATCCACTCCCTGCAATTGGAACTCACTGGAGCCGATATCTCCCTGGCAGCTCCGCTCTCCTTCGATGCCCAGATAGCTAAGGGCGATGTCTACGTGAGCGATATGTTCAATCTCTACCGCTTCGAGAACATGCTCTACACTATGAGCCTCACAGGCCGTGAGATTCTCGGTGCCTTGGAGATGAGTTATGACAACTGGATCAATGTGATGAAGTCGCCTACCGACCATGTGCTGCGTGTACGTGAGCCTCAGAGTGAGGGCGGTCGCATCCAGTTCATAGAGCCGTCATACAACTTCGACTCTGCTGCTGGCATCATCTATACTGTAGATGTGCGCAAGCCCCGTGGACAGAAAGTCACCATCGTCAGCATGGCTGATGGCACCCCGTTCCAGCTCGACAAGACCTATAAGGTAGCCGTCAACTCCTACCGTGGCAATGGCGGAGGCTCCCAGCTGGTAGATGGCGCTGGCATCCCCTCAGACCAGTTGCAAGACCGCGTCATCCAGAGCACCGACGTAGACCTGCGCTACTACCTCATGAAGTACATTGAGGAGCATCACACCATCAGTCCCCGTGCCCTTGGTCAGTGGAAGCTGGTGCCAGAGAAGTGGGTAACCCCAGCCATCAAGCGCGACTATAAGTTGCTTTTTGGTGAGGAGATGCCATAAAATCGGGGTGCAAAGCAAAAAAATATCCCGAAAGGTTTGCATAGACCAAAACTTTGGCTTACATTTGCACCGCATTTTGAAAATGCTTCGGTCATTAAGGAAGTTTGGGTGAGTGGCTGAAACCAGCAGTTTGCTAAACTGCCGTACGGGTAACCGTACCGGGGGTTCGAATCCCCCAGCTTCCGCAATGATTAAAGAAAAAGGTTTTAGGTAAGAGGGAATTCGTGATGAATTTCCTCTTTTTTCTTAACTTCTGGAGTTCTCTGGAAGTCCCCAAGTTTTCTCTTTCTCAGTCAAAATGTATTACAAATGTATTACACCTTTGAAGGTCACTTAGGGAGGTGTAATACATTTTACTGCAGTTTTTTATCTTATTAACATTAAATTAAACATTATTTACAATGATTAACAGATTACCTCAAATAACACTGGTATTTGACAGAAGAAAGAGAGCCACTTCAAGCAAGAAAGGAGTGGTAGAGATAAGAGTCACCTATGATAGGAAACAACATGCATGTCTGCGCTGTAACTGTAAAAAAATTAGCAGAACGATGGGAATTAGAAAAAGAGTCGCTATCTTTGTCACAAATAATAATACATTAACTAACAAATAAAATCAAACGAAAAATGAAAAAGCAATTATTGACTTTGGCCCTCGTGGCTATGAGTGGCATGGCGATGGCACAGCAGGCACTGTTTAGCAGCGCCAGTGTGAAATCTCCTGAGATCAATGATGACGGTACAGTGACTTTCCGACTCTATGCCCCTAAGGCTGTGACCGTGAGGCTGACTGGCGACTTCCTGCCTCAGCAGAAGATCCAGACACAGTTTGGTGAGATGGAGACTGCAGGTAACGTGGAGATGAAAGAGGACTCTACAGGTGTTTGGAGCTTTACCAGCCAGAAACTGGATCCTGAGCTCTACTCTTACAACTTCATCGTGAACGGCATGCGCTATCTGGATCCATCAAACATCTACATGAACCGTGACGTGGCTACTTGGACCAACATCTTCATCATCAAGGGTGAGAAGGGTAGCAAGGGCGACCTCTACAGCGTGAATGCAGTGCCTCATGGCAATGTGGCTAAGGTATGGTATGACAGCCCAACATTGAAGCTGACTCGCCGTATGACGGTCTACACGCCTGCTGGCTATGAGAAGGGTAAGAACTATCCTGTGCTCTATCTGCTGCATGGTGCTGGTGGAGATGAGAACGCTTGGAGCGAACTGGGACGTGCTGCTCAGATTCTGGACAACCTGATCGCTACTGGAAAGGCTAAGCCTATGCTCGTGGTGATGACCAACGGTAATCCTAATACCGCTGCTGCTCCTGGTGAGTGGGATTTCGGTATGTATCAGCCAGCTATGGGCGGCGGTGGCGTACAGCTCCCTCAGGCTGCTGCTTCTATGGATGCCAGCTTCATGGATGTGGTGAACTACATCGAGAAGAACTACAAGGTGGCTAAGGGTAAGGCCAACCGTGCTATCTGCGGTCTGTCTATGGGTGGTGGCCACTCATTCCAGATCTCTAAGCGCTATCCAGACACTTTCAACTATGTTGGTCTGTTCTCTGCAGCTATCGGTGTAGGTGGTGGCGGCAACAACAACACCCCACTGCTGGACCGTCTAAACAACGATGCAGAGTTCAATCAGCAGATGGCTACGCTGTTCAGCAAGAAGCCAGCCCTCTACTGGATTGCTATCGGTAAGACCGACTTCCTGTATGAGAGCAACAAGGCACTGCGTCAGTACCTCGATGCTAAGGGCTATCCTTACGAGTATCGTGAGACTGACGGTGGTCACATCTGGCGCAACTGGCGTATTTACTTGTCTGAGTTTGCTCAGAAGATTTTCAAGTAAATAGCAGTTTGCAGAAAAAAATTAGGGCGCATCTGTTTGGGTGCGCCTTTTTTTGTTTATATTTGCAAGAAAGAAACTTTAAAATCTGAAATCATGGAAGAATATATCCCAAAACCCATCGATCTGAGCGACGTTTCGCTGACAGACGACCTCATCGAACTGCGTGAAGCCATAGCTGAGAATGCCCACGAAATCTGGGCGGAGAACCGTAGGCTGGAAGGCTGGACGTATGGTCCCGTGCGTGATGATAAGAAGAAGCAGACACCTGATATGGTGCCTTACAAGGACCTCTCCGACGGCGAGAAGGAGTATGACCGTGCTACGGCCATGCGCTCCATCAAGCTGCTGAAGAAGCTGGGCTACGATGTGGTGAAGGTGCAGGAGACTGAGCTCTATAAGGAGATGATAGAGCGCATACGTAATAACAAGGTGCAGTATCATTGCAGCAGCTGTGGAGGCTTTATCTTCAAGCACCAGGTGTTCTGCGAGCACTGCGGACATAAGCTGGATCGCACCGACTGGGAAGGCTGATCTTCATTGAAAAATGGCAGAGATAGACTGGTATGACTTAGGTCATCTGACTGGCATGGCATTACCCATCGGTGCGGGCACACTCTTGGGTTCTGCCTTTGTTATCATGATCGCTTTCTTCTTCCTGTCGTTTCCGCTGCGCCTGTTGATAGTCTATTCGAAGAACTACCAGATAGCTATGCGATGCCGTATGGCGGCCGACTGGATGTTGGTCGCCATCATCGTTATTGTGATCTTCAATGCGCTGACGGCATCAAGCGTGGTTTCTGAGACCTTGTCGCCAAACAAGGATTTGTTCTGGTTCTCGGTACAGCGTGCGGGAGCTAGCCTTATGACGATAGTGCCTTTCTATTACATCATGCTGCGACTGACCAACCGCCAGGAGTTCTATTCTGACAAGCATGTGCAGTATCTGGAATACTTCATACTATACCTGCGTAGCTTCAGGGACGATAAGCGCTTCAGGAAGTCGGAGAAGAAGCTGATGCGGGCGTTGAAACGCCTCTATTTCCCCTTTGCCATAGGTAAGCCTGATGAGTTTATGCCGCAGCAGGGGGCTAAGCGCATCTATGTGGGCAAGAATTGGCAGGACATTGTCGTAGAACTGCAGCAAAAAGCTCCCATCATCCTGCAGCGCATAAATATGAGCGAGAGCTACCTGTGGGAATTTGAGCAGAGCGTGAAGGGTGGACATCTGAAGAAGGTGCTCTTCTGGGTGGCCGACTATGCGGAGTATGAGGAGTTTCGTAGCTATGCTGCTGAGAAATACGGCTTGCAGCTTCCTGTACTGAACGAGATGGAATGTGAGCAGTTATTCTACATGTTGACAGATGGGCAGTTCCGCGTCTATGCGCTCGACAATAAAAAGGCATATCACCAGTTCGCGGAGATTTACGTGAGGGAGCATCCCGACCATGTGGCAGTATACGGACAGTATTTATATGGGCGTAGGAACCGGGATTTGCTGCGCTTGGCACTCTCGCCTGTTTATGATAAACTGGTGATGCCAGGGGTGAACCGTTGGAGTTGGTGGGCTTTCCTTTTCCCGGATTTCTTCCTGATCTGCCAGTCGGTCAAGTATCGCATCTTGCTCTATTTTACTTTCATATCCTTGCCGCTGATTACTCAGGTTGGTCTTCTGACAAGGGTTCAGATGTCTCTCATTATCTTTGTCTGTATGCTGGTGATGGGCAAGAATGGACGCACTCTGGCATGGTCGTCTTATAAGTGGGAGAGTTTGGCGTACTTCGAGAAACGCTATCGTTCCAGGATGGTACTGGTCATCTCTTTGGGCTTCCTCCGCTATTTCCTCTGGTTTGCCATAGGCTTCTGGCTGCTGTTCAACCTCTTCGGATGGGATCTGCCACACTACGACTGGGCACTCTGGTAAGTTCTCAAAGGCCTCTGAGAAAATACAAAAATAATCTTTGCATTTTTGCATTTTAGGTTATCTCGTAGCGCCATTGCGCTGCAAGATAATCAATGGTAGGCATCGCACCATGATGCGATCGAGATCCTTGCTATACTCTGAAAGTTCTTCATACGGACGGATGTCCTGATGGATGAAGAGCTGGCGGCACTGCTTGCGGAAGGCCTCGTCTGTTTCCATGCGCTGCAAGGTCTCTGCGTCTGGTTTGCGGAAGCCTAAAAGCAGCTTCTCCATGCTCCAGCGGTTGTGCTCCACCATGGCGATGGTGTTCACCTCTTCTTCCGTCAGTTTGGCTGGGCAGTGGTCCTCATCATGTCCCAAGGCGCGGAGCTTCGGACCGATAGAGTAGCTGTTGTAGTAGTTGCTCCACTGCAGGGCCACTGGCAGTTGTATCCAGAGCTGGTGCATGGTTTGCTCATCGGGCAGCTCTGTAGGTGTGGTGCCGTGCTTGAAGAAGTAGTCGTAGATATAGTTGATGGTCTGTGCCACCTGAAGTTCACGGCTGTTGAGGTCGAAGTAGTTGTCCATCATGCCGAAGGGGAACAGATGGCTGAACTTCGATACCTTGTCTTCCTTCCATTCGCAGTTGAGCATGCTCAGCAGAGCCGCAGACGACTGCTGTTGCAGCAGGATAGGGATGTTGCGTTCATAGATGATGTCTGGCAGGTAGAGCCCGATGTCCATGTTGAGCTTAGGCTTCTTCAGACAGATGGCGATGGTGAGCACCTGACCCTTATCCTGCGCCCAAGTGGCGAGCAACTGCTGCACGGGCATTGACTCCGCACGGGCCTTAATGAACTCAAAGCGGATGTCGAGGAAGTCGGCATCCTTGCCTGTAAAGAGGGTAGGAGGCAGCACTTTCTCCGTGTGGTCATCGCTCTCAAAGTCGCGATAGGACGAAGACATGATCTGGAACAGATGGCGGTAACGGTTCTTGAAGATATCCATTTCACGGTCGGCATGAATGTCTATGAAGGTGATGCGCGTTTTCAGTTCCGGATTTCTGAAGTAATTGGGGAAGTGCATCAGCTGTGCCGCTTCCGTGCCGAGTGCCACACCCAGTCGGCTCATACCCAGAATCACCAGATGCACGTACTTCTCGCTTTGTTGTGAGATCTGCTCCCTATCCAGTGGCGGATAGGCCGTCTTGGTATAGCCATCGGTGTAGAAACGGCTGATAAGCACCTTCTTGGCCCATCCTTCGAAGAAGTTGAACGGGCGGAACTCGATATATTTGCGCCACTCTTCAGCGAGGTCTGTCACTTGGAATACGGAGAACGTGTTATGGTAGGCGAAGAACACCGTGAACGGGATGATGGGGCAGTCTTTCTCCCGCTTATGTATCTCCACAATCTTCTTCAGGCACTCTATGTTCATGGAGTCATGATCCACCTCATCACGATTGCCTATTACGAACACCTCGCGGGCATGAGTGGTACAGAGGCGCTGTAGGTCTTCCTCCGAGTCACGGCGGGCATTGGCCATCAACACACGGTCTTCCTGCTTTTTGGGCAGATTGCGGTCTATGTAGCCCTTCACTGTCTGAGCCGGCTCTGTGGTCTGCACCAAGATGTGGCAGCCGTCATAGCGAGAATCGCGGCAGATTTGTGCCACGAGAGAAGGCACCATGTCATCGTAGCCGATGATCACCACATGGTCATGCAGTTGGTAGGTGATGCCGCCCTCCTTGAAGTTTTCCACATGGCGCTGCAGCATGTTGGAGATCACAGACACCAAGCAGCCCCCCAGCAGGATGGTGCCTATCAGCGCTATCAGCTGTGCGATGGTGCGGCGCTCTGGTGCCACATAGTCCACGGCTCCAGGGTCTATCAGCAGTTGGAATACGCGCTGGTGCCATGACATCTGACTGAGGTCGGCCGTGCCGCTTTTCAGGGCGATGGCGAAGTGCAGCAGCCATCCTATGGCGAATATCAGTATGATGGCTGTGATGAGCCAAGCCAGCTGTTTCCAGCCCTGTGCTGCAAACGAGCGGTCGAACAATATGCGGAAGCGTTGAATCAGTGTCTTCATGAGGTGTATGTTCTAAGGATTAGTGGTTATGGTTTCTTCATTTTCCTTGATGAGCAGCAGCTTGTCGCCTACAGCCAGTTCCAGTTGGCCATTGGGGACGATGAATTTATCTGCACGTTTGATGATCATCACCAGCTGCCCCTTGCTGAACTTCATGTCCATCAGTCTGCTGCCATTCTGCAGCATGGTTTCAGAGACGGTCAGCTCTTCCAACTGTGAATCCAGTTCATCTGGCAGTTCTATGCCGAATTCATTGCCTTCTGTCTCTTCTGGCAGATCCAGATGCAGCTTCTTGGCCACACTGCCTATGCTCATGCCTTGCACCAATAGGGAAAGCAGGGTGATGAAGAACACCACGTTGAAGATGATGCTGGCACTCTCAATGCCTGCAATGACAGGATAGGTGGCGAAAATAATGGGAGCCGCACCACGTAGGCCTACCCATGAAACGAAGAGCTTGGCTTTGGCAGGAAACTCCTTGAATGGCATCAGGCAGGCAAATACACTCACAGGACGGGCTATCAGCACCATGAATATGGCGATGAGGATGGCCACCAGGGCTACGTCAAGCATCTCGTGTGGATTGACGAGCAAACCCAACGTGAGGAACATGATGATTTGGAACAGCCACGTCAGTCCGTTCATAAAGGTGTTTATCTCCTTGCGATAGGCCAACTTATTATTGCCCACCACAATGCCTGCGATATAGACAGCCAGATATCCGTTGCCACTCAGCAGATCGGTGAAGATGAAGGTTATGAATACTAAGCTCAGCAGTAGGATTGGGTAGAGCGAGCCGTTGGGCAGATTGATCTTATTGATGATCCATGTGCAGAAGCGTCCCATCAGGAAACCCAGCAGTCCGCCCACGGAGAACTGTATGAGCAGATTTCTCACGATGGGCAGGGCATCCAGTTCGCTGCCTCCGGATATCACCTGTATGAGCACCAGTGTGAGCATGATGGCCATAGGGTCATTGCTTCCACTCTCCAGCTCCAACAGTGGGCGGAGATTGTACTTCAGGTTCATGTGCTGCGACTTCAGAATGTTGAACACAGAGGCGGAGTCGGTAGACGACATAGTAGCCGCCAACAGCATCGAAGTCATCAATCCCAGGGCAATGTTGGTCTTACTCAGTCCGGAGATGAAAAAGATAAATCCACCTGTCAGCACAGTAGTGATCAGCACGCCAGCCGTAGAGAGCAGGATACCAGGTGTCAGCACAGGCTTGATGCTGGAGATTTTGGTGTCCATGCCACCAGAGAAGAGGATGATACTCAGTGCCACCATGCCTATGAACTGGGCATCCTTAGCACTGCTGAACTCTATACCGAGTCCATCTGTTCCGAATCCCATGCCCACCAGAAGGAATACGAGCAAGGTAGGGACGCCAAACTTAAATCCAGTCTTACTGAAGAGGATGCTGAAGAATAGCAGCACCGAGCCAACGAGCAGAATATTTTCAGAATTTATCATAAAAGCTTTTTATTATAAAGTAGGTATAACCTATAATGTGTGCGAAGTTACGACTTTTATTCAAGGTATGCAAAAAAAGAGGTAGCCTCTTCACAGAAACCACCTCTCCAAAACAAATTGTTTTATTATGAAAGCAAATTATTATTATGAAAAAATCAATCAATTTCTTCGTCAGCCTCATAGCCGCCCATCTCGCGGATGGCGTTCTTCAGCATTGTGTACTGCTGATAGAGGTTGTTCACAGCCTCTTCACCCTGCGTGTAGTCGTGCATAGGGCTCTTCAGGAAGAAGCTTAGGAAGCGCTGTGTGCCATAGCGTCCAGCACGTGCGGCGAGGTCGCTCAGCAAGCAGAGATCCAAGCAAAGTGGAGCTGCGAGGATAGAGTCGCGGCAAAGGAAGTTGATCTTGATCTGCATTGGGTAGCCCATCCATCCGAAGATGTCGATGTTGTCCCAGCCTTCCTTATTGTCATTGCGAGGAGGATAGTAGTTGATACGTACCTTGTGGTAGTACTGCGTATCCTCATCGTTGCCATGTCCGTAGAGGTCTGGCTGCCAGTCTGGCTTCAGGATGGTCTCCAGCGTAGAGAGCTTAGATACCTCCTTAGTACGGAAGTTGGCAGGCTCATCCAATACCAACCCGTCGCGATTTCCCAGGATGTTGGTAGAGAACCAACCGCTCAGTCCTAAGCAGCGGGTGCCGATGATAGGAGAGAAACCACTCTTCACCAGTGTCTGACCCGTCTTGAAGTCCTTGCCTGCAATAGGCATCTTGGTCTTCTCTGCCAGTTCCCACATAGCAGGGATATCTACTGTAGTATTAGGAGCACCCATGATGAAAGGAGCGCCCTCTGTCAGAGCTGCGTAGGCGTAGCACATAGAAGGAGCCACATGTTCACGGTCGTCAGCCTTCATGGCAGCCTCCAGGTCGCTCAGCTTATAGTGTACTTCCTCACATACAGGAACATAGATCTCTGTTGAGGCAGCCCAGAGCACCACGATACGGGTACAGCCATTGGCCTTCTTGAAGTTGCGGATGTCCTCTCGCAGAGCTTCTACCATCTCCCAGCGAGTCTTGCAGTCCTTCACGTTGTCACCCTCCAGGCGCTTGGCATAGTTCTTGTCGAAAGCAGCCTTCATAGGTACGATCTTCTCCAACTCATCGCGCACAGGCTCGATGTCTTTCTCTTTCAGTACCTCGGCATACATCGCAGCTTGGTAAGCATTCTGTGGATATACATCCCAAGAGCCAAACACGATATCATCGAGCTTGGCCATCGGAACGATTTCACTGTATGGGAGATATTTTTTAGCTTCACCTTTGCCTACGCGGATCTTGTCATATTGGGTCATAGATCCTACAGGTTTGGTTAATCCTTTGCGTGCCATCAGCACACCGGTCATAAATGTAGTTGCCACTGCTCCGCAGCCCACTACCATTATGCCCAACTTTCCTTCAGCAGGTTTAACGTTGTTCTGAGTCATTTAATGTTTAAATTTAAATGTTTTATTCTATCAGGCTGCAATATTACAAAAAAATCTTAATTAAGAAAAATGTTTCATGGAATATTTATGCACTTTTCTTTCTTTTCAACGTTTTAGGACATTTTCCCGTCGTTTTTTGCCTAAAAAACAGACATCGTCAGGCTCAAAATTTAGTGTCTGAAAAATAAAATGTAACAATTTAATATTTATTAACTGATAAAATTAGTTTAGAAACTGAATTGTTTAGTTACTTTGTGGAGAGCAGGCGATAAGGTGCGTCTTCTCTTTATGAAACGAAACTTTAATAATAATATAAAACTTTCTGAATATGAAACGATTGACTAACAAAGAAGAAGTGGCTATGAACCATTTCTGGGAGCATGGGTCTATGTTCGTGAAAGACATGCTGGAGCTCTACGATGCCCCGAAGCCCCATTTCAACACCCTCTCCACCGTAGTGCGTGGACTGGAGGAGAAGGGCTATGTGGCCCACCGTGCTTTCGGTAGTACCTATCAATATTATCCTACAGTGAGCCGTGAGGAGTTCAGCAAGCGCACTTTGAAGAGTGTCATCAGCAAGTATTTCAACAACTCTTACCTCGGTGCTGTCTCTTCGCTGGTCGAAGAGGAAGATCTCTCGCTGGATGATCTCAAGAAGTTGATAGATCAAGTGGAAAGGGGATAAAAGTGGGATTATTTTTTGCTTACATACTCAAGTCGTCTCTTTGTTTGGTAGCCTTCTACCTCTTCTATAAAGTGTTGTTTAGCCGTGAGACGTTCTACCGTTTCAACCGCTTTGCATTGCTCAGCATTATGGCCCTCTCTGCCGTGCTCCCTCTGGTGCAGATCACGCTGGAGCATCCCTCGGAAGTGGGGCAGACCATCGTCAGCGTAGAAGACTGGCTTGTCGAGGTGGTTAGTGTAGAGGAGGCCGCTCCTGTGCTCACATGGCCACAGGCTTTCGTATTGCTCTACATGGTAGGTGTGTTGTTCTTCGTCCTACGCCATGTCTTTTCCGTAGGCCGACTGCTGCAATTGCTCCGCTATGGCTGGAGGGTAGATGCAGGGCTCTATCTCTCTGATGCAGAAGGCATCACCCTCATTGCTGTGGACGATAAGTTGTCACCCTTCAGCTGGATGCGCTACATTGTCGTCAGCGAGAAAGACCTGCATGAGAATGTGCGTGAGATACTGCTGCATGAGTGTGCCCACATCCGCCATCGCCATTCGTGGGACCTGCTGGTGGCAGAGGTCTGCATCTTCCTTCAGTGGTTCAATCCCGCAGCATGGCTCTTGAAGCAGGAGCTCCAGACCATACATGAGTATGAGGCCGACAGCGAGGTGCTTCGCAGCGGCATAGATGCCCGTCAATATCAGTTGCTATTAATAAGAAAGGCCGTTGGCACAAGGCTCTACTCTATGGCCAACAGCCTTAATCACAGTAATCTTAAAAAGCGTATCACTATGATGATGAAAAGAAAATCAAATCCATGGGCACGCTTGAAGTACGCCTACGTGCTTCCGTTGGCAGCCATTGCCGTGGCCGCCTTTGCCCGTCCAGAGGTGCAAAACGCCTCCAGTGAGATTTCCGCCGTCAAAGTTAATGATTTGGTGGGAAATCTGGTAACAAATCTGGAAGAAAAATTCACTCTTCCTGATTCTAATGTTCAGCTGCCTCAAGACAGCATCTACGAAATCGTAGAAACCATGCCCGTCTTTCCTGGCGGCGAAGCAGGTATGCTGAAGTTCCTTTCAGACAATATCAAGTACCCCGCAGAAGCTCAGGAAGCAGGCATAGAGGGACGCGTGTTCACTCGCTTTGTCATCTATGAAGATGGTACTGTAGATAATGTGGAGATTCTTAGAAGCGTCCATCCGCTGCTTGATGCCGAGGCTGGCCGAGTGGTGAAGGCCATGCCTAAATGGGCACCTGCCCGTCACGATGGCAAGGCTGTGAAAGTGCGATATTCGCTGCCTCTCGTTTTCCGTCTGCAAGGTGTTGATACTCAGGTATCCTCTACGACCTCTTCTTACCAAGACACCCCACAAGGCCGTATCTATGAAGTGGTGGAAGAACCTTGTCGTTTCCCTGGTGGCGATGTCGCTCTGCTGAAGTATCTTTCTGATAACGTGAAATATCCCGAAGAAGCTCTAAAGGCAGGGATTCAGGGACGAGTGACAGCTATGTTCGTAATCAATGAAGATGGTTCTGTGGGTGATGTGGAGATTGCGAGGAGCTACCATTCTTCGCTCAATGCAGAGGCTATCCGTGTGGTGAAGTCTATGTCAAAGTGGACACCTGCCCGTCACGATGGAATGCCTGTCAAAGTGAGATATACCGTTCCTATCATTTTCAGTCTGCAGGGTGGTGAGAGCACCTCTCAGACTAATGCCCCAGCTGCAAAAATCTCCAAAGCTCCTGAATATGTAGGAGGTGAAAAGGCCTTATATACCTTTTTGGCTCAGAATGTGAAATATCCTACCAATGCTCAAGAAGCAAACGTTCAGGGGAGGGCGGTGGTAGAACTTACCATTGCTGCTGATGGCACTATGGTCAATCCGCATGTCACCAGCTCTGTGCATCCGCTCCTCGAAAGAGAAGCGCTCCGCGTGGTAAACATGCTGCAGCGTTGGAATCCTGCTGTAAATGAAAATGGTCAGGCCGTGAGTGCTACCATAACGCTGCCTTTCAGCTTTTTCGTTGCTGATGGCAATGGCAACATCTCCCAGCGTGATAAGTCTGTAGAGGCAGGGAATGAAATCATTGTTGTAGGGCAAAATAAAAGCTGAACTATGAAAAAGATTATTGCATCAATGGCACTTCTGGTGATGTTGGCAAGTTGTAAGGATAAGGGTTCCAGTTTGGTGTTTGAAGAAAGCCCTGTGGTGGCTGAGTATCAGCAGATAGGCAATGATGGGGAGTCTCTTATGGTGGTCGATTATCAGAAATTCGATCGCAAGCATCCGATAGATTTTCCCCTGAGTGATTTCTGTGATTACAAGTTGGTGAAGTTGGATAGTAGCCATAAGGATTACATGCTAAGTGCAGGTTCACAGATTACCGCTTCTGAGAACTACATTGTGGCTAAACGCACCAATGAGCTGTTGGTGTTCAGCATAGACGGCAGCTATCTATTTACCATCGATGGTAAAGATGGACCTGCAGGTTTTGAAGGCTATTGTTGGCAAGCCTCCATCAACGAAGAAGCTGGAGAGATCTATGCTTACTTGTTCCGTAAAATGAAGGTCTATGATTTGAAGACAGGAGCCTATAAGCATGAGATTCTTTACAATAATCCAGATGAGGGCAGCATGGTGCGCTATCCCATTTCTGTCGATTATAAAGACCGTCACATCTTTGCAGCTACTCCATTTGAGGCTGGAGGAACTAAGAAATTTGTGTGGCAGACAGACAAAGACGGCAATGAGTTGAGCTATTTCCCTGCTTCCTACTTCTTCCGCATGAGTTGGGTGGAAGACGTTTATGAGGGGCGTTTCTGGTATGAGGCTCAGCCCGTCGTGACCGTAGTAGATGACGACTGCATGTCTATAGCCATGCCAAATATGGAGGTACCCGTGCAAGACAGCATCTATCACTACTATCCGGAAACCAATAGCTTGGTGCCGTCTGTGGTGATGAAATATCCCGACCCTGCCATGACACCACAGCATTTCCACAATGAGACACCTTCATTCTTCTATACCATGATCATGGAACCCAACGGCATGTTTGAAGGTGGCGACGGATGGGGCAATCATCCTGTGGCACGTCTGCTGGTAGATAAGAAAACTCTGCGGGGAAGTGCTGTGCAATTATGTTTGGACAAACACGGAATGATAGATATAACAGGTGAACGTACTTGGATTGCTGGAAATTACTATTGGGTGAACATCACTCCAGATAGAATGGATGAGTTGGTTGCCAATAGGCTGAATAGTGGCAAAGCCAGTGAAAGTGACAGAGCGTTTCTGGAATCATTCCTGAAAACCATAGGTCCAGATGACAATAATTTTGTAATAGTGGGGAAACTGAAATAATCTTTTAGAATTTATGAGTATTCTGATGTTAATGACTCTCCTTCTCCTGCTGGCGAGTTGCCAGCAGCAGGAGGCAGAGCAAGAACTGATCACGGTGGATGTGGCAGCAAGTGTGCCAGAGAAAGAACTCACCGTGCAAGACTTCATGGATGTGGAGTATGTGCCACTGGAAACCAATGATGACTTTGTGGTGCCAAACAATATAGCAGCCATCGGAGAGAGCTACATCGTGATGCGTAGTCGTGGCAATGAAGGTACGCTCTACTTCTTCGACCGTCATAGTGGCAAGGCCCTCCACAAGTTCAATCATCATGGACAAGGTCCAGAGGAATATGCCTATGTGACAGGAGTCATCCTCGATGAGGAGAACCAGGAGATCTTCGTCAATGATGCAGGAACTGCCAAGATGGTGGTATATGATCTGCAAGGGAACTTCAAGCGTAGCTTTGCCCACAGGGAAGGAGGCTACTACATGACAGCAGTCAGCTATGACAGCGACCATCTCATTGTGTATGATACCTCCCAGATGAGCAAAGGCGGAGAACCGCGTGACAAGAACTACTACCTTATTATCTCCAAGGCCGATGGCAGTGTCACTGACGAGATCCCATTGCCCTATGAGACCATTAAGAGTACCATTGTACATAGTGGTGAAGTCGCAGCAGCCTTCAGTGTCGAAGCCATTGTGCCCTATCAGGATGATTTCCTCATCTGTGAAGCTTCTACAGACACCGTCTATCGCTATACCCGTCAGCATGAGCTCATCCCCTTCATGGCAATGAAGCCAACTGAGAATCCTGAGCAGGTGCTGGCCATGGGGGCATCTACCCGCAGGTATCAGTTCTTCACGGCCTTTCGCATGGAACTGATTATGCCACAGATGATGATTCCCTCCACTGCCTTAGTGTTTGATAAGGAAGAGCATCGCCTCTATGAAGTCACTGTTCATAATGCCGACTTCAAGAGTCCTGTAGAAGTGCGGCTAAATGAAATGAATGCTAATTCTGCCACCGCCTATACTGCCATCAATGCCGATAAGATAGTAGAAGCCTATGAAGAGGACAAGCTGCAAGGTTCTCTCCTGGATATAGCTGCAAGCATTGATGAGGAAGACAATCCCGTGATAATGTTCATGAAAGAAAAACGATAATATGCTAATACTATGAAAAACATCTTCCACATCTTCCATCTTCCACTAAGGTAGGTGAATCATGCTTTATCTCGTGGAAGATGTGTGGAAGATGTGGAAGATGATGGTCAAAAAGGGTGATTTTGGCGTGCATTTGTGTGCAGAATGCTCCGTTTTGCTGCCTTGTTTTGCAGCTGAATACGGTTGTTATGTTTGAATCATAGATAGAATAAAGGAATCATGACATGCAAATTCCATCCACTGAACTGTGGACTTAACTGAAAAAGTACTAATTTCCTCCTTCTATATCTATATTTGCCGCAAACTTTTTAAATTGTTTGCGCTATGAAGAAGCATTACTTAGCATTACTAGCAAATATGTTCATCTTATCGTGCGACTGAGCCGATAGTTCTTCAAGCTGGCCAAGCCAAATGTAGAATCCCGTGACCCAAGCCATTGTCGTGACGTTGCGGTTGATAACCAACTGGGCATCTTGCTGTAGGGCCTCACTGGTATGCTGTATATGTTTGACTAACGATTCAAAGTCCACGTTCTTGTTCTTTTCTGGTTTGTCCATCTTCGTATATCGTTTGCAAAATTACTGTTTTTATTTCATTTCTCACTGGTTCCTTTTAATTGACTTACCATCACATGCCATCTTTTCCGCACCCGCTAACTGCTTGTTGATTTCATCTGCCTCTAAGAAGTGTACCTTCAGGGCTGACGAGTTAGGATAATGGTTGAAGAACACGCTATTACTCATGTATAGCTGTATGGAAGCAATGTCCCTGTTCGCTATCACATTATTATAATAATAGAGGATGCTTCTGAGCACACGCGGCAGTACCTTGATGCCAGTCCTGCCATCGTGGAAATTCACCACGGCAATCACATGATAATGGCTTCGCTTGTCCTGTAGTTGCTCTCGCTGCTCCTTGGTGCTTTTATGCGACACCGTAAGATTCCTGCCGAACTTTCGATTAATCTCATTCATAATTCCAAGAAACAGCGGCCCGTGTGCCGAGGCATCTTCCAGCCGGTTATATCCGATATAGTAGTGTATCATCTCATGGATGATGGTATCCTCCACTTCCCGTTCCGGCAAATCTATGCGGGTATTAATACGGAGTCGGAAATCATACAGTTCCGTCTTGCCGGACGGCTTCCTCCGTTTCTTATAGACACACTGCCCAAGGAAAGTCTTGGCATCACTCAACTCCACAGGAATCTTAGGGAGCTTGCCGTCAAACATCTGGCGGTTAAACTCCTCAAACTTCTGCTCTATGTATGGAATCGTTGCCTTCATCCGTCAGTTACCTCTTCCGCAACAATTCTTGTACTTCTTGCCGCTACCGCAAGGACACGGGTCATTGCGTCCAGGCTTCTTTTCTGCAATGATAGGCATTGTGACACCAAGGTTTGCAATGAAATCCTTGGGACGGACATAGTTATCATCCTGATACAACCTCCTTTGACGTTCCTGTCTTGCAGCCTTGTCCAATTCACTCAGACCGCTCTGAGCCTCCACTGGCGTATGTCCCTTCAGTTGCCAGTGTGGCATGTTGTTCAGGTAGGCATCCAGCATTTTCATTCCCTTCTTGAACATATAGTCGTAGCTGTCATAGTCGTAAAGTACGCTTTCTCGGAAATACGTTCCCGGATCTTCTTCTTCAAAGTCCTCTTCATACTTATGCATCTCACGATACCACAGGTCGTGGCAGACTATTATAGCCTGACCTTTATCAAGTTCCAGTTCGTCCGTCAGCATACTGACGAAATCGTCATGCGCGGGATTGGCAATATTCGGGATGGGCATCACCGATGCAGCCATCACATCCGTAGCAGAGAACTGTTGGTAGTCGCCAGTTAGCGACTTGCGTTTCTCTATCTCACGAACCAATTCCACAGGCATATCCCATCCGTAGGGCGAGAGAAACAGCTGATTATCGTCTGTAGGCTCTTCCATAAAGCCGCCAATCTGATGTGCAATCCATTTCAGCAGCAGCGACTTTTCCCTGCAAGCCGAAACGGCTATAGTCGCATCTTCAATAGTCTTCACCCGTCCAAACCTTACCAGTTCCTTATATACAAGACCCAGACTTACCTGTCCGTATAGATTGGCAAGTCCCAGAATAGTATTCTCTATCAAAAGTCGATGCTTTACATGAGGAATGTCCATTACCTCCTCTATATGAGGTTTCAGAGCCGTCCACAAGTCTTCGGGAATCCATAGGTAAAAGTTGTCATCCTCATCCCACCAGTGACCTGCCAGACCATATATCTCAATGATTTTGTCCCGGTAGTCCTCGTAGCACTGTGCAATATTGCCGGGCATCGGTTCCTTTTTGAGTCTTGCAAGCACCGTCAAGTCCTCTAAAGGCAGCATGCTCAACACCTCTACGGGGTGGTTTATCAGAGCTTGTGCATACTGCTTTCTGAACTCCTCTTCGCTAAGATTCTCGTCAATATCGAACCCCAGTTCCTCAGCATAGTCAGCAAGTTCACTTTTGTAGAGTCGCTGCAGAACGTCAACGAGCGACATCTTTTCCAACTCCTTGGCATCGTCAGGCACATCATAATCGTGCATACTGTCAGCCATTTCCCCTGAACTTTCTTCGCCTGCTGTAATGGACTCCAGTTCCTCATTGACCTCTTCCAGGTCGAACTCGTTGATTTCGTCCTTGTCCATTTCTTCCTTCAGTTCCTCATAGCCCCACGGGCCGCCACAGTCCTCTGGTGGACAGGCTCCTTTTCCAGCCAGACAAATGGGATAGTCGAGTTCGTCGTCATTGTCAATGTTCTCCACGGTGATGTCATGCACCCAGCTGTCGCCAAAGTCATAGACATAGACAAATTTCTCCAACCCCATGTGCTGGATGAAGTCCAACACGTTGGTCTCACGGGAGTCTTCCGGCTGTTCACCCCACAGGTCGTTTTCCTCGTCAGGCTCTTTCACTGTCCATCCGCCGTCAAACGGATGACGTTGGAACTGGTACAGGTGCTCGCACCACCATCCGAATGCTGCCTGGATAGTGTTGTGCAGGTCATGGAACGAGAAGTTCCCTGGAATCACAATGCGCCGCCATACAGGTGGCTTCTTGATGTCTCTAATCTGAATTTTCAGTTGTATTGCCATAATATTTAGTTCTTTATTACTGTTTATTAGTATTCATTCAGCATTTAGCCTCCTTTCAGGCTCCTTATTGCCTGCTTTTAGACTGCTTACAGTCTTACTCATGAGTATGGCTACAAGCAGCTTAGAGTATGGCTACAAGCAGCTTAGAGTATGGCTACACCTTGGGTAGAGTATGCCTGGAGTATGAATAGAGCATTATTTTGACCATCATCTTGTTTCATTACTAATCACACATTTCAAAATGCCTATTGTTCGGTACTGTGAATCCTCATCAAGTTCGATAACACGATACTCCTTGTTCAACGATTCCAGTTCAATCTTTGTATGCTGCCAACTGCCATCTTCTTTATAGATCTTCTTGCTATGGTAAACCTTAATGGCACTTTCGTCATCGAAATCGTTGTATTCTGCCAACACGATGTCGCCTTCACGCGAACCACCTCTTTGATTGTACCACTCGAACACCCAGATGTCGCCATCCTTTATCTTCGGCAGCATGGAGTCGCCCTATGCGTGAACTTGTGATTTCTTTATTCCCGGATTATTTATCCGCTTATTTTTCACGAGAATCCTGAAATACGGGCATTTCCCATTTACGCGCAAATCCTTTCCGTCGTCGCCTTTTCTGAATCGAACTATCTCGAATTGTTCTGGGTTGTATTTATGTAGGAAGGTGATGGGAACACCCATTATACCGGCAAAATCGCTTGGTATGTCTTGGGTTTTGTTAACATTAATGCCATCGCAATTATCATACTTTGGATAGACCATTTCGTTACCTTGATAGACTTTGATCAGTTCAATATCCTCATGGCGTTGATCAAGTTCTAAATTTGTCAACCATAGACAACCGTTTGTAGATATAACTCTCTGACCTTCGTTATTTATGCTTACCTCTGTTCCGTATTGGTCGTAATTATCGGGTACGATAAATCCTGAAATGCCACGTCCAAGATTGACTCCAAGCCATGCTTTGCCCAACTGAATCAATTCGAAAATTTCTTTATAGGTGATAGCATTTACGTTTCCAATAATAAGAAACTGCTTGTTGTATCTAACTATTTGCGACACAAATTCCCTAAACAAAGAGAAAGGGGGATTTGTCACAACTACGTCAGCCTGCTTAAGCAGTTCTATGCTCTCTGAACTCCTGAAATCGCCACTTCCTTTAAAATAATTGATTTTTATGTTGGCCGGATTGAAATTGTTATCATCTTCGCCACAATATTCACACCAGAAGCCTTTCTCGTCTTTATGGTAAAGAAACAAATCGTTGACCTCTTCTCTGTAACAAGAAGCAATTAACTTTTTAAGTCCTAATTCATTAAAGTGTATGGCAAAGAACTTGAAAAAATTGCTCGTTCGAGGGTCATCGCAATTACAATAAACAACTTTCCCAATAAAGCTGTTTGGATAGTATTGCAGTTCCCTTTCTATATCACATAATTGTGTATAGAACTCATCGCTCTTCGACTTCTTCGCTTTCTGTAGCAGTTTATTTGTTGCGTTCCTTGACATGATACTATTTATTTTGTCTGATTAAACAAGTCACTCCACAATACTTGGAGAGAAGTATTTGCTATCTCAAGCATTATCTCGAACATATCGTCTACATTCCAACTCTCGCCATTTCCCTGAGTATAAATAGAAGCAGCCTGTAGCATGATCGTTTTATCGGCATGCTTTACAAATTTGTTTTTGCAAAGGTTCGTGTTGATAGGCATCCCATAGTTGGCAGCCGTCAGGCGATCAAGCCTGTTCAGCATACCAGAATTGTATTCCAATGTAACAACCCTACCATCGGGACGAGTCACCTTGATTGTTTCTGTCAGGAAGTTCGAACCTTCAAGGAACAAAGCGTATGGGAAGTGAGACTCTGCCAACATAAAATTAGCAATTTCCGAAATATTCTTGTGTGACCTTTCTATTGCATTGCCTGCAGCCATCAAGTCCTGATCGTTGTTCTTTCCAACAAGCTTTCCTATCCGGATGTTTTCTATATCCTTGCCTTGTACTTTAGCTTCAGAGACCAATATTACACGCCAGTTTTCATCATCATCTTGCACCTCAATAATTCCTCCATCAGGAATTATACTTGCATTTTCAACAAACAGCGTTTGCCCAAGACCAGGATCCACTTTCTTAAGAGCATCGTTGATTTCTTTCTTCGTAATACTATTCCTATATCTGAATGTCAATTGAGGATAGTCCTTCTTCAACCGCTCAAAAACAGCTGTCTGAATATTGCCAACGGTGGTATCGTGAAGCTTGGCCTCTGTTCCGAAAATACTGATTACGCCATGCCCTGCTTTCTGCTGGGTGGTTAACCGTGAAGACTGATTTTTCTTTGCCATAATTATTCTTTTATATTATTTTACATGAAATCACTCAACGGGCGCACTTTTGCCACGTAGGTGTTTATTCTCTCTGTCATGTTTTCAAGAATTTTAAAACCGACATCGGATTGATTGTCAAATTTGAGCACTATATAGTATGAGGCATGAGACGGTGTAAAGCCATAGTTCTCAAGGGTTTCCTTTGTCCATATTTGAAAACATCCTTTTTTCTGCAACTTAAACAGCCTACAGTTTTGCCCACTTGTATGCAATAACACGTATTCCATGCGCTCAAAACCAGGGGTGATGCTTAATGACCCTTTTGATTCTCCTGCCCGTAGGTAGCAAATGCCTGTTTCTATCATCTTTTCCCGCGTTTCCTTACGTACATGATTTACCAAGACCATAGTCTCCTCTGGATTTATGGATATGAGTCTTTTCATTACAACGGCCCTAATAGGGTTATTGATTTCTGTTTTTCTTCTAATACCCAAATTGAGATATTCATCACTTTGGTCGATGCCAATGAACTTCCTGTCAAGCAAGTTTGCTGCTATCCCTGTAGTGCAGCTCCCAGCAAATGGATCCAGTATTGTTTCTCCTGTTTGAGTTGATGCCAATATGATTCGGTAGAGCAGACGGAGCGGCTTTTGGGTTGGATGCTTTCCGCATTCTTTTTCCCACATACCTACTGTTGGCAGTTTCCATACATCAGGCATCAATATACCACCATTCATTTGTTTCATTAACTCATAGTTGAAAAAATGTCTTGACTTGGGGTTCTTTCTTGCCCAAATAATGTACTCCGATGAAAAATTGAAATGTAGATCTCCCCATGTTGGAGTTGGGTCTGGCTTATGCCAGGTAATGATGTTAATAATCTGGAACCCAGCCTCTTTTAAGCACATTTCCACGGAATATATATTGTGAAATGTTCCACACACCCATATCGTTCCATTATTTTTTAGCAGCGGTTTGCATGCGTCTATCCATTGTCGGTTAAAGTTATCAATCTGTTCTAAAGATTCAGCCTTATCCCAAGAACCTTTATCAACGGAGACCATCTGCGTGCCTTGTATCTTCTTTCCACCATTAGATACAAAATATGGAGGGTCAGCAAATACCATATCAACTTGTTGGTCAAGTTGGCGCATCACCTTGATTGTATCGCCTTGATACAGGATGAATTGATTATCTTTAGACTGATAGAACATCGCTACACTCCCTTTATTGTTTTGAAATAATTGTCGATGTCAACGTCTTCCAGAATATCATAAGGCGTTAATGATGGTGTGTCAATCTTTGCTCTATGCTTTGCAAAATAATCTTTTAGAGAAGCATCAGAATCAACCAAGATTGAATGACGATTCTCTTCGATACAAACACGTCCAGTTGTTCCTGAACCAGCAAAGAAGTCTAAAACCACTGAGCCTTCGTATGATAACGCACGAACAAATCGACGTATTAGTTCCAGAGGTTTCTGTGTGGGATGACCCACACGTTCTGCAGAGTTGCCACTTAAACGACCTATTTCCCACACATTAGTAGGATTTTTTCCTTTCTCTATGTTTTCAGGAACAAGTCTTTTGTCTTTAAGTGCAGTTTTCTTTGCCTCCTCACTATAGGGAACTCTCACGGAATCCAAATCAAAGTAATAACTCTTAGTTTTTGACAACCAAATAGCTTCTTCATGGCGATTTGCAAAGAATCGGTGAGAACTCATACCGTTCTTATAGTACCAAATGATTAAGTTCACCAGACGCAAATTGGTGTTGTGTCGAGCATAGTGAAGAATCTCTAAGAGATCACCTTGCTTCAAATTCTGAAATTGAAAGCCACCGAAAATGACACAATTCCCGTTATCAGTTAATATACGGTAAATATGGTCGAGCCATTGCTTCGCCCATGATAGATAGTCATTGAAGGAGTCCCATATTTCTAAATCAAGATTGTATGGAGGGTCTACCAAAACGAGCTGAATAGAATTGTCTGGTATAGTCTTTAGAAACTCCACGGCATCTGTTATATACAATGCATGATATGTTTTTGAAACATGACAGGCATCTATAGAGGAACTGTGCTTAGTTCCGTTCTTTGCGAGTCTGTTCATCGCAATGTGGCCGCTATTATAATGTGACTTATTAGGCATTATCTGTTTTATATTGCATATAAAAATTCTTTCTCTTTTTTTATCTCTTCCAGCATTCGTTCCAACTGTGCCTCTAAGAGTTTGATTCGCACTTGGAGGCTATCAGCACATGATGTTTCCAAGGAACAATACCAAATAATGGAAGCATGCCGCCATTGTCAAGGATGGCAGTCACACGACCTGGCGAGGCTATTTCTGCACCAAACTGGTGCAGTTTTACAGGATTCCGATTTTCAACGGCTTGTAATTCTGCACCAAGCTGGTGCAGTTTTTCCTGTCGCGTGGCATCACCACGATAGAAGAGGAACCATTGCTTCATATACCATAGATTACGTGAGGAGAAGCCTTTGATGTCGGGGTACTCTGCCCGCATGTCGAGGCTCAACTGCTCAACGACACCGGCACCCCATCGCTGTTCTGCTTTCTTTTCTACGAGGTCACGGCCAAGCAGCCAATTGAACTCCAGCGCTCCATAGTTGGATTGAAGTGCTATACGTGAGCGGATACGCTGATAGCGCCTTTTGATCTCCTGCAGCCATGCGACGTATTCCGCATCGCCATGAAAATCATGCGACGTGACGAAATGAGGGACTTCTTTATCTTTGTTATCCATAATGTTGAGTT
>ERZ842401.1969-NODE-1969-length-28105-cov-8.005597_pt1 | contig 28105 bp, 20 predicted proteins | sample MGYA00521270_ERZ842401 | MGnify/ENA primary metagenome ERZ842401 (study PRJEB31892, sample SAMEA3878208) | bioreactor metagenome | biome: Moose rumen | place: Sweden | collected 2011-10 | study: EMG produced TPA metagenomics assembly of the PRJEB12797 data set... | reverse complement strand
GATGCCCACCTCGGCCAGGATGTCTGCCACGGTGTGTACGCGGATGCCGTTCTTCTGTAGCATCTCAATGTAGCCGCGATGCTCCTCGGCAGCCTTGTCCACGTCGAAGTAGTCCTCGAAGAGCCCCGCCGAGGGGTGGATGATGCCGTTGAACAGTTCCTGTCCGGGGGTGTGCATCAGGATGTCGCCCGCCCCTGACCATTCCGCCTGCGGATAGGCCATCGCCGTCTCGCCTCCCTGCTGCGCCCGGCATACGCTTGCGCCGCAGACGAGGGTGGCGGCGAGCAGCCATTGTATGATTCTTTTCATTGTATTTTCAATCTTAAGTCTCATTTTATTATTCGCTGGAAGTCAGTACGGATGTACTTCTCAAAGCGCGGTTTGACATACTCAACTCCTTTGCGCTTTCCATTGAACCAGATACTACGCTTACCCACATTCTTGCCCGTCTTATTCTGAACGGACTCTACAATGAACTCCTCAGAGGACATTATCCACATCGTTCCGTTCTCGCCAAGCCTCTCGGAGAAGAACACAAACCAGTAATTGGGGCGGTACTCATGTTCGATAGCGGCAAATAAGGCAGCATCCCCATCCTTTACAGACTTGGAGCGTGCTTTAATCTGAACTTCGACAAATGAGCCGTTGGGACGGCGCACCACCGCATCAATCCCCTTGTCGTCCACCACAGGAAGGTACACATCAAGCCCCTCTTTGAGCATCTGCCCTATCAGAAAGTGTTCGAGCGGTGCGCAGCTATGGCATCGGTCACTGTGCTTAAAGGCTTAGAATACGGAACTGCTACTTGTTGAATGAGTGAAGCATTAAAGGTAGTGTTTTGTTTAGGTTTCAATGAGTTTTTGGAAATTATGGTATGAGCCGTCGAAGCGGCTGAGTTGGTAGGGTGCGAGTCGCAGTGCGAAGGTGGCTCTCACGGATTGTAGCCCGAAATAGCTACACATCAGTGCCGCGAGTTTGAAGTGTCGTGGTGCACCGCGTCGGATGAGTTCGCGGCAGACGCGCTCGTGTAGTGTGTCGTCGCCTTCGGCACGTTGCATTTCTTGAAAGAGTAGAAAGAGGCACGCCGTGGTGTCGGCACTAAGTAGCACAGCAGCGCGTTCGGCGGTTGATGTGCTGCCGAAGAGTCGCAGTAGTAGTTCGGCATCGTGCAGTCGGGTTGAGCAGGGCAGCAACGCGGAAAGTATTTTTCTGCGGTCGATGGGCGACACATCTTCTCGGGCGGCATATTGTATGAGTCGCTCGTCGGAGAGTTGTAGCGTTCCGTTCGTCATCAGACGTGCGGCTTCTTTGAGATACATTCCAAGAAAAGCGCGTGGTGAGCGTGGCACTGTTTCTATGAAACTTTGCCAAAAGGCGTTGCTCTGGGTGAAGCGTCCTACGACTTGGCGGCTATCTTGCTTCGAGTAGGCAGACATTTTCTACGTGTTGTGTGTGTGGGAACATATCTACGGGTTGCACCTGTGCGACTTGGTATTTGTCATCAAGCATTGCGAGGTCGCGGGCTTGTGTCGCGGGGTTGCAACTGACATATACAATGCGCTTCGGTGCAGCGTTAATAATGGTATGTACCACTGCGGGGTGCATCCCGGCGCGTGGCGGGTCGGTGATGATGACGTCGGGGCTGCCGTGGCCGGCAATAAACTCCGGCGTGAGGATGTCTTTCATATCGCCGGCATAAAACGTTGCGTTGTTGATGTTATTCGTTGCCGCATTTTCTTTTGCATCGGCGATGGCTTCGGGTACGTACTCTATGCCGATGACTCTTGCCGCCTCGCGTGCCACAAAGAGGGCTATTGTCCCCGTGCCCGTATAGAGGTCGTAAACCGTTTCTTTGCCGCTGAGGCAGGCCATACGTCGTGCCACCTTATAGAGCTCGTGTGCTTGGTGGGTGTTTGTTTGGTAGAAACTCTTGGGGCCTACTTTGAAGCGCAGTCCTTCCATTGTTTCGTAGATAAAATCAGTGCCGGCAAAGGTGTGGACGGGTAGGTCGCCGATGGTATCGTTGCATTTAACGTTGTGGACATAGAGCAGGGAGGTGACCTCCGGGAAGTTTTCGTTGATAAATGCCATCAACGCCATAGCCTGTGCTTGTTCCTCGTTGTTGCTCCAAGCGAATTGTAGGAGTAGCATCAGTTCGCCTGTGTCGCTTGAGCGTATCATCATACTTCGCAGCAGCCCTTTGTTTTGTCGCAGGTCGTAGTGTGATAAATGGTGCTCGGCAGCGTAGCGTCGTATGGTGTTTCGCAGCTGGTTGTTGATGTCGGGCATTAGTTGGCAGTCGGTGATGTCGAGTATCTTGTCGAACGCCCCAGCGATGTGGAAGCCCAGTGCGTTCATATTGTTGATTTCCTCGCCGCTGTCTATTATTTGTCGTGTGAGCCATTTCTTGTTGCTAAAACCAAACTCGAGTTTGTTGCGGTAACCTTGTGTTTCTTTACTGCCAAGGATGGGCGACACGCGGGGCAGTTCCACTTTGGCGATGCGTCGCAGTGTTTGCTCCACTTGTGTTTGTTTGTAGTAGAGTTGTCGGTCGTAGCGCAGGCACTGCCACTTGCATCCGCCACACACGCCGAAGTGTGGGCAAAACGGCTCGCTTCGCTCGTTGCTGTAGGTATGGATGGCCACCGCCTCTGCCTCGGCGTAGTTATGCTTCTTGCGGCGCAGTTGGAGGTCGCACACATCTCCTGGCACAACGTAGGGGGTGAATACCACAAGTCCGTCGATGCGTGCCACGGCTTTGCCTTCGGCGGCGATGTCTTCTATGGGTATGTGGGAGAGTAGGGGGAGGGGTTTTTTCTTGCGTGACATAGCGGAGTGGAGTAGGGAGGTGTTGTTGGAGTATCGGTAGGCGGGTTGTTATGCTGAGCGCACTACGACTTACGTTATCTTTTGATTATCGTTCTTTTTTCTGTTGTGTTGTTCCAGTATTCGTGTGATAAGTCGTGGCAGTGGGTATTCGTGTAGTTTGTCGGTGTTTACCCACGTATAGCCTTTTGGCAGGAGTGGGGCAGTGTGTGTGAGGTGGAGTCTGAAAGCGTCTGTCAGGATGAGCCGGTGGGTGAGTTGGTGGCGCATTTGTTCGGCAATTTGCTGAAACGTGCCTTCTTCGGGTGATAGTTGCAGTGTGTCGCAGGTCTGTTTGAACACTTGTGTTGCTGCGAGAGGTTGTGCTGTTTCGAAGAGTAAGGGTTCAAACAGTCCGTGCCAGATGTCGCCAGCCCCTCGTTGGTGGAGCAATAGGCTGTTGTTGTAGTATATAAAGACGTAGGCAAAGTGGCGTTGGGTGACGTTTTGTCTGTGTGCTTTTTTTGGTAGGTCTTCTGCGTCACGTCCGTCGGCTATTACGGCGCAGTGTGTGTGGAACGGACATTCGTGGCAGTGTGGTGCGCGTGGTGTGCATACGGTGGCTCCGAAGTCCATCAGTGCTTGGTTGTGTGTGGCACTGTGTTGTGTGTCGAGGAGTTGGTGGGCTAAGTCCTTAAACACTCGTCGTCCGTCGTTGGTGTCGATAGGGGTGTCGATGCCGTAGATGCGTGAGAGTACGCGATATACGTTTCCGTCCACCACGGCGTGTGGCAGGTTGTAGGCGAGTGAGGCGATGGCCGCTGCGGTGTAGTCGCCGATGCCTGGAAGGGTGCGCAGGGTGGTGAAGTCGTTAGGGAAGTGTCCGCTCTGTGCTATGAGGCGTGCTGTTTTGTGCAGATTGCGTGCTCGGCTGTAGTAGCCGAGGCCTTGCCAGGCGGTGAGCACCTCTTGTTCGCTGGCGGTGGCAAGGGCTTCTATGGTGGGGAATAGGTGTGTGAAACGCTCGTAGTAGGCTCGTCCTTGTTCCACCCGTGTCTGCTGTAGTATCACTTCGGAGAGCCAAATATGGTAGGCGTCGCTCGTGCCGCGCCACGGCAAGGTGCGTGCGTGGCGAGCATACCATTGTTGCAGAATGTGGGAGAAGTTCAAACTGGCGGGGGGAGTAGGGGTTTGTGTGTGTGGCACACAAGAAAAAAGGCGGCTTTGATCTTAAAGGTGGGTCTGACAAAGCGAATTATTAGCACCCACCCTTAAAGACAATCGCACATATTCTAAATCAAAGCCACCTTGACTTTCTTAGGTTGTAAAGGGTGCTTATGGTGTTGGCAGGAAATTTTCTCTGTTTGGTAGGCTGCGGGCTTTTCTGTGCCGTGTCTTCGCCGCTGTTTGGCTTATGGTAGTGCTTTCTGTGTATGTTTAGTGGAAGAGTTTGATACGTTGTTCTTCGCTTAGCCGACAAATCATCAGTATTCCGTCTTTCTCTGCTACGATATACCCGTCAAGTCCTTGTACTACCACACGTCGGTTTTCCGTGGTGTGGACGATGCAATTTGTGGTGTCGTACACGGCAATGTTGTTTCCGATAAGTGCGTTGCCGTGTTCGTCGCGTTGGCTTTGTGCTTGTAGCGAGCCCCAGGTGCCGAGGTCGGACCAGCCTACATCGGCGGGGCGCACAAATACTTCTTCGGCGCGCTCCATAATGGCGTAATCCACGGAAATGTTGTCGCACGTGGCATAGAGCTTGTTGATGGCGTCGGTTTCTTGGGGCGTGTCGAGCGTTTTTAGGAGTTTCTCAAAGCCGTTGCTCATCTTTGCCTGATAAACTCGGAAGGCGTTGATAATGGTGCTGACACTCCATACAAATATGCCGGCGTTCCAAAGGTAGTTTGGCTCGCTCACATACTGTGCTGCGGTGGCGGCATCGGGCTTTTCTTTGAAGGCATCAACGCGATAGATGTTTTTCTTTCTTGAGGAGCTGTAGGCAAGGTCGGCTTTGATGTACCCGTATCCTGTTTCTGGGCGCGAGGGTTTGATGCCGAGAGTGACGATAGCATCGGTCTCTGCTGTGAACTCCATCGCCTCCTCGATGGCTTGTCGAAAGCCGTCGGTGTCGGTGACGAGGTGGTCGGCGGGTGTCACCACGATGTTTGCCTGTGGGTTGCGCTTTTTTATTTTCCACGACACGTAACAGATGCAAGGTGCGGTGTTTCTGCGGCAGGGCTCAAGCAGGATGTTCTCTTGCGGTACGTCGGGTAGTTGTTCGCGGGTGAGTGTGGCGTATTGCTCTCCCGTAACCACCCACACGTTTTCCATCGGCACAATCGGTGCGAAGCGTTCAAGGGTGAGTTGGATAAGGGTGCGTCCGCAGCCGAGGATGTCTAAGAATTGCTTGGGCCGCTCTTCGCTGCTCATAGGCCAGAAGCGGCTACCGATGCCGCCGGCCATTATCACGAGGTGGTTATTTTGGTTCATAAGGTGTTGGGAGTTTTTAGTACTTCTTGAAAAAAGATGCCGGAGGAGCTAAGCGCCCCTCCGGCTTATCGTGCGCCGCGAAGCAGTGACTGTTTCAGGTGAAAAACATGAGAAAATCCCTAAACAGCCAGAACTCTGCTTCATTTTTTAACCATGTTGCCCTCAATATAAAGACGCACGATAGAATTGCTTGCGTTAGTACGCACGGTGATCATTTTTTTTATGTGTCCCAAGGTCTGTCCCTTGCCGTTGTATGTGGCGGTGACGGAGCCTTTCTCACCGGGCTTGACTTCGGTTTTGGTATATTCTGCCACTGTGCAACCGCATGACGTAAACACTTGCTGAACGATGAGAGGCTTGTCGCCGGTGTTTGTGAAGGTGAATGTTACTGTCTGGGGTTGTGCTTCGGAAAACGTACCAAAGTTATGGGAGGTCTTATCAAATTTTATTTCGGCCTGAGCTGCAGCAACGAGGCTGAACATTACAACTGCGATAAGCGTGAGTATTTTCTTCATTGTCCTATGATGCTAAGGTTAAACTCGTGTTTTTACATTCTTGCGGGCTTAAATGCGTTGCAAAATTAGGCACAAGACACATATAAACCAAACGTTTAGCAATTTTTTTCGTCTTTTTAAGAATATCTGTTATATTTTGAAGAAATTTTGTTGCACTATCTTAAAGCGTGTGCGATTTGTTGTGTATGTAGAATGGACATAAGTTGTCGGCGAGTGCTGCGATGAGACCGATAGTGCGAGATATTGATAGCAATTCGTGGTTGTTTTTTAGCAGAATACCTTTTTGTCGCTGTCGTAACTTGAAAAAACATCGTTGTTGTTTAGTTCGTGGCGTTTTAGATTTGTTTTGGTGTCTCCTTTGGCTTATCTTTGCGGGCGAAATCAGGTTGTTAGTCTGCGTTTATGCCCACGCTCCGTCCCCGCACCGCTCCTCGCGAGCGCATCATTCTTGGTATCGACCCCGGCACCACAATACTGGGCTATGGTGTGCTGAAATGTGTGGGGCAGAAAGCCGAGATGCAAGCCCTTGGTGTGATAGATCTCCGTCGTGTGGGCGATGTGTATCTTAAGTTAGGGCGTATCCACGAGCGCATATTGAGTGTGATAGACGGTTTCTTGCCCGATGAGATGGCCATCGAAGCCCCGTTTTTCGGTAAGAACGTGCAAAGTATGCTCAAATTGGGACGCGCACAGGGTGTGGCAATTGCTGCGGCAATCTCGCGCGACATTCCTATCCACGAATATGCCCCGTTGAAGATAAAACAAGCCATTACCGGTAACGGGGCGGCAAGCAAAGAGCAGGTGGCAGCGTTTATGCAACGTATGCTCCATATCCCCGACGAAACGATGCTTCCTTATCTCGATGCCACCGATGCCTTGGCTGTGGCTTATTGCCACCACTTGCAGACACAACGCCAACTTCCTGGAGGGGGTGGTAATAATTCGTGGAAAGACTTTGTTCGCCACAATGCTTCGCGGGTGAGCCAGAGGAGGAAGGGGTAAGAACAAGCCGTTCACCAAGTTTGCAGCATCATCTTTCTTATCCGTCAACACGTCGGCGCAGATCTTCGTGGCGTGGACACTGGTATGCACAGGGAGTTTGCACTTCGTATTGATGTATGTCCCTGCGCTGTCGTGCTCTCGCAGATGATGTAGAGAAGATGCTGCTTTCTACCAATGCAAAAGCCCATTTTTCCTACTGCTTTCCATATCATATATGTGGCTGAACGCATTAGTTTTGTGGCTGAACGCATTAGTTTTGTGGCTGAACGCATTAGTTTTTTCTGCTCAGGCAACGATATTCGCACAGGTGCGACCAATAATTTTCTTCATAGGCACTAAGAATTCAAAGTGTGACTATATTTATACAAATAAAGCCTATGTGTGCAAAAACATAGGCTTTATTTGTATAAATATAGTCACAATTTTATTTTTTCATCCGAGGGTGTGAAAAATGCTTACCACCTCGATTATATTCTATCCAACACCGTGCGTATGAGTTCGTCGATAGAGCCTTTGTAGTTGGTGTTGGCGCGTTGTGCCACGCGGTTGGCAATGACCATACAGACGGTGAGTGCGTGGTGTCCCAAGAGTGCTGAGAGGCCCGCCACGGCACTGCTCTCCATTTCAAAGTTAGTGATTTGCAGCCCGCCGTGCTCAAAGGCCATAATTTTGTTGTTTTGTTGAGGGTCGGCGAGTGGTATGCGTAGCTCGCGCCCTTGTGGTCCGAAGAAGCCGCCGCACGCCACGGTGATGCCGCGTACCATATCGTCTTTCGCAATGCGTTCTAAGAGTACGGTACTGGCCGGGGCGACATAGGGGTGGGGGATACACTGATTACCCGTCCAGTTCATGGCTTTCTTGAAAGCCGCCTCGCAGTCGAGGTCGCAGACGCTATCGCGCCCCGCATAGAAGTTAAGTAGCCCGTCGAAACCGATGCTTTTTACCGAGGCCACAAAAGAGCCTTCGGGGGTGAACTCCTGCAATCCGCCGCAGGTGCCTATGCGTACGATGTCGAGGCTACGCAGGGAGGCTTTTGTGGTACGTGTGGCGAAGTCGATGTTGGCAAGGGCATCAATCTCGTTGAGTACGATGTCTATGTTGTCGCAACCTATGCCCGTGCTTACTACTGTGATGCGTTTTCCGCGATATTGCCCGGTGATGGTGTGAAACTCACGGTTTTCTACTTCAAACTCGCGGCTCTCCAGGTGCTTTGCCACAGTAGCTACACGGCCGGGGTCGCCCACAAGTATCACCTTGTCGGCAAGGGCTTCGGGGGTGATATGGAGGTGGAATACACTGCCGTCGCTGTTGATAATGAGTTCAGAGGGGGGAAAAAAGTTTTTCATACTTTTGTCGTACGTTTTTATCGGTAATGTGTTTTGTCTCTGCAAATGTAGAGAAAATTGGTTTAAGCGGGCTATCACATTACGTGATTTTTTTCTTTTGTAGTTCTGTTTAGGAAGCAATGGAGTTTTATCAGCCCCTCACGTATAGCAACGCGAAAAAAGGTGGCAGGGATTGTGTCTCCCCGCCACCTTATTTACGGACGTTCGTATTGTTAGTGTTTCTTTTGCTTACTTTTTATGAAATCGCTCTTGTTTCTTTTTCAATTCTTCTTGTTGTTCTTGTAGTGCCGCGAGTCGTGCCGCGAGTCCGCTGGGTTTCTTGGCGGGGTTGGCTTTGTTGGCGCGATAGTTGGCTTCGAGTTTGGAAAGAAGTTTCTTGTCATCGGTGGTGCGGCGTAGCCACCACATCGTAAGTGCCCCGGCCAAGAGGGAGATGAAGTAATAGTAGTTCAGCCCGGAGCTGTATTTGTTGAACATAAAGAAGAAGAACAGCGGCATGAGGAACATCATCCATTGCATCACCTTCATTTGTTGTGCTTGTTCACCACTCATTTGGTCGCGTTGCTGGCGCATCGTCATATATGAGTAGATGAGGTTCGTGCCGCAGAAGAGTAGGCAAAAGAGGCTGAGGTGGTTGCCTATGAGGGGCAGCTGACCGCTCCAGGAGATAAGGCTGTCGTAGGTGCTGAGGTCGTCGGCCCAGAGAAAACTCTGCTGACGGAGTTCTATGGCGTTTGGCACGAAGTTAAACATAGCAATCCAGATAGGCATTTGGATGAGCATAGGCAGGCAGCCTCCCATAGGGCTGACGCCGTACTGGCTATACAGTGCCATTTGTTCTTGTTGGCGTTTCAGTGCGTTTTCCTCCCCGGGGAATTTTGTGCCGATTTCTTCAATTTTAGGTTTTAGCACGCGCATTTTGGCACTGCTCAGATAACTCTTGCGTGTGGTGGGATAAACTATGGCGCGCAGCAGAATGGTGATGATCAGTAGTACGATGCCCATAGGAAGCCCCAGGCGTGTGAGCCAGTCGAACACGTAAATAGTGAAGAAACGGTTAATCCACTTAAAGAGCGGCCAGCCGAGATATACGAGGTCTTGTAGGTCCTGTTCTTTTTGCCCGATGGTTTGTCCGTTTAGGTCGCGCAGGTCGAGATAGTTGTTCGGGCCAAAGTAGTACTGCAAGCGTGTAGGTTGTGAGCCCGAGGGGTCGAGCGTGATACTGGCTTCGGCGGCGTATTGTTTCAGGTAGCCGCTTCCTTCTTCAAGTTGTTTGCTGGCCACACGCACCTCGGTCATCGGCTCTGCTGCGATAATTAGGCTGCTGAAGTATTGGTTCTTAAAGGCGAGCCAATCCACGCCGCCCGTCACACTCTCGTCATCATCGCCTTGCTCTTTGAGTTTCTCTGAGCCGTCTTCCACTGATTTATAAGTGAGGGTGGAATACATATTTTCAAAGTAGAAACCTTTTTCCTGCTGTCGCACTTTGTCTGACCAGTGGAAAGAGATGCTCTTTGTCTTAGCACTAAGTTCGTTTTGCAGTTTTGCGGTAGAGATATCAAAATCTACGAGATAACTACCTTTGTGGAGTGTATAGGTATGAACGATTTGTCGCCCGAGGCTATCGGCCAGCGCGAGTGTGGCACTGCTATCCGTTTTCGCTACGAGGCTGAAAGCATATTGCGCTGTGTTAAGATTTTGTTGCTTAAACTCATAGACAAACTCTGTGCGGGTGTCTTCTTTGTTGTAAAGCACGAGTGGCGTTTGTTTGTTGTCGCGGTAGTCGGCATAGCTCTTAAAGTCCAGGAGTTCCACCTTGGCTACGCTCCCTCCAAGCGTGTTGAGCGTCAGGCGTAGCTTGTCGTTCTGAAGCACGATATCTTCTCCTTGGCTACTTATCTGCGTGCTAAAGAGCCCTGTGGTGTCGGCAGATACGGTGGCAACAGGCTTCGCCGCCTCCGTTGAGGGTTCACTTTTTGCTGTTTGTGCCTGTTGTTCTTGAGCTTGCTGCGCTACCTGCTCTTGCGAGGGCGTGGCAAGATAACTATAGCCTATCAAGACGAGGACGATGAGGATAAGTCCGGTAATGGTATTTTTGTCCATAACTATCTCGTTTATTTTACTGCTTACGTGTTTGGATGGCTGCTTTTACAAAGTCGAGGAATAGCGGGTGTGGCTTGAGTACGGTGCTGGAGTATTCGGGGTGGAATTGTGTGCCGACATACCATCGCAGGGATGGTATCTCAACGATTTCCACGAGCGACGTGTCGGGGTTTACGCCCGTGCACTGCATACCCGCTTGCTGGAAGGCGTTGAGGTATTCGTTGTTAAATTCATAGCGATGGCGGTGGCGCTCGCGTATTTCGTCTTTCTGATAAATGGCGTGTACACGGCTGTCTTTGCGCAACATACACGGATAGCCGCCCAGACGCATCGTGCCGCCCATATTGGTGACGTTCTTCTGGCTTGCCATAAGGTCAATGACGTTGTGTTTGGTGAGCGGGTTCATCTCTGTGCTGTTGGCATCTTCATAGCCTAACACGTTGCGTGCGAACTCAATGACCATCATTTGCATACCGAGGCAAATGCCGAAGGTGGGGACATCGTGTTGGCGTCCGTAGGTGGCGGCAACGATTTTCCCCTCTGTGCCGCGCTGTCCGAAGCCGGGGCATATCACTATGCCGTCCATGGCTTGTAGTGCCTCGTCGATATTTTGCGGCGTAAGTTTTTCGCTGTTTACAAAATGTGTCTTCACCTTGCGGTCGTTGTAGGTGCCGGCCTGCGAGAGGCTCTCGAGGATGCTCTTGTAGGCATCCTGCAAGTCGTATTTCCCCACAAGGGCGATGTCCACTGTCTCTGTGGCTTTGTGGCGACGTTCTAAGAAATTGCGCCACGGCCCGAGCCCCGGTGTCTCGCCGACGGGCATACCGAACTGGCGGAGTATCTCGGCATCAAGCCCTTGTTCCTGCATACGTAGCGGCACTTCGTAGATAGTGGGTTGGTCTTTGCTCTGAAATACTGCCGTGGGGGCTACGTTGCAGAAGTTTGCCACTTTGCGGCGGAGGGTGGTGTGGAGCTCGTGCTCTGTGCGGAGTACCAATACATCGGGCTGAATGCCGAGTCTTTGGAGCTCCTTCACGCTGTGTTGTGTGGGTTTTGTTTTCAGCTCGTCGGCTGCAGCGAGATAAGGCACATAGGTAAGGTGTACGCATAGCGCATCGTTGCGCAAGTCCCATTTCAGCTGGCGTATGGCTTCAAGAAACGGCTGGCTCTCTATGTCGCCCACCGTGCCACCAATCTCGGTGATGACAAAGTCGAAATGGGAACGCTTGCCCTGAAAGAGTATCGCGCGCTTTATCTCATCGGTAATATGGGGGATTACTTGAATGGTTTTACCGAGGTAGTCGCCGCGGCGTTCTTTCTCGATAACGCTTTGATAGATACGCCCCGTGGTGTAGTTGCTGTAGGCGGTGGTATGTATGCCCGTGAAACGCTCGTAGTGTCCGAGGTCGAGGTCGGTCTCTTTACCGTCGTCTGTAACGTAACACTCGCCGTGCTCGTACGGATTAAGCGTGCCGGGGTCAATGTTGATGTAGGGGTCGAACTTTTGGATAGTGATGTTAAAACCACGTGCTTGGAGCAGTTTGCCGAGGCTGGAGGAGATCACGCCTTTGCCGAGGCTGGAAGCCACACCACCGGTGACGAAGATATACTTTGTAGCACTCACGGGGAAGGAAGAGATTAGTTTGTTCTTGAAATTCGCGCAAAAGTAAGTTTTTTTGCCGATGCACACACGTTAGAGCGTGTAAATAAGCAAACAAAGCATGATGGCGGTGCATATTTATTGTGTTTGGTGCTTTTTTTTCGTGCGCTTGTGCTATTTTTGCAGGAACTATCAGCGTTGGTAAATGAAACACCGCTTTTTTCTTCTTTTCCTTCTCTTGCCATTAGCGGCTTCTGCGCAATACGACTTGTCGCGCTATATATCACGCCATATTGTGGAAGAAATGTCCGACACTGTGGTACTCCCCGACACTACCCCCACCGTGGGACGTGCCGACTTAGAGGTTTACGATGTAGCGATGCGCTATACTCAACGTCTTGACTCGTTGTGTACGATGTTTCGTCGCTGGCACTATACCGGAAGCGACACGCTCTCTAATCCGTATTATTCCAGCCTTTTTGCCAAACCCACGTTATTGCGTGGCACATTGCAACGCACGCTCGGAACGTTACCGCCCTCCTATGGCCGCCGCGACGAACAGGTGAGACGTGCCGAGGCTATCGACCACTCCTTATTATATATATATGGTACGCACCCGTGGCTGGTTCAGCCCGAAGCATCGGACGCTGCGGCGGCACACCCCGTGCCTACGCCCTCGACGGTAAGTGTGACACCTCCCCTACATATCAATCCGTCCGTGCCGCCGCGTGCTGAGCCCGTTGACCTCGTACAGCCCGACTTCAACGTGCAAATCTACCGTCCTAACTTCTGGACCTTTAAGGCCGACCTCTCCTTGCAGTTTATGCAGAACTATATCTCTGAAAACTGGTATAAAGGCGGAGAGAGCAACAATTCGCTTCTTGCCAACGCTGTTTTAGAGGCAAACTACGACAACAAACGCAAAATCTCCTTTTCAAATAAATTGGAGATGAAACTCGGCTTCTACTCCTCGAAGAGCGACACCGTACACCATTACAAGACCAACAACGACCTCCTGCGTCTGACCAACAAACTCGGTGTGAAGGCATCTAAACACTGGTACTACACCGTTATGCTCCAGTCCTGGACACAGTTCTACCACGGCTACAAAGCAAACAACCCCGATCTGATTTCCGATTTCTTAGCCCCCTTTGAGAGCGTACTATCGTTTGGTATGGACTATAAGAACTCGGGCAAGAATTTCAAGATAGAAGCCACACTCTCACCCTTTGCTGTGAAGTATAAATACGTGCGTCGCCCCGCTCTGGCTTCCAGTTTTGGCATTGACGAGGGACATCGCCACAAGACCGACTATGGTAGCACTATTACTGTCAATACCTCGTGGACACCAATAAAAAACGTAACGTGGAACACACGTCTCTATTGGTTCACCGACTATGAGCATACCACCATAGAGTGGGAGAATACCTTCAATTTCAAGATAAACGATTTCCTTTCCACCACACTCTTCCTCTATCCGCGCTTCGACGACGGAGCGGCACGCAAAGACGACCATTCCTACTTACAGTTTAAGGAATATCTCTCCCTTTCTTTTACTTATAAATTCTAAGAAATCAATTTCAAATATACTTAATCCTAAAACACCATGAAGAAAATTCTTGTAACAGGTGGTACGGGCTTTATCGGCTCTCACACCACCGTGGAACTGCAGGCCGCCGGCTACGAGGTGGTCATCATTGACAATCTTTCAAACTCCAACGCCGACGTGGTTGATGGCATTGAAAAAATCAGCGGCGTACGTCCCGCTTTTGAAAAAGTGGACTGCTGTGACCTGCCCGCTCTCGAAGGCGTTTTCCAAAAGTATCCAGGCATTGAGGGTATCATCCACTTTGCCGCCAGCAAGGCTGTGGGCGAGAGTGTGGAAAAACCGCTGATGTACTACGAAAACAACATCGTGTCGCTCATCAACCTGCTGAAACTAATGCCGAAGTACAATGTGAGAGGTATCATCTTCTCCTCATCGTGCACCGTTTACGGCCAGCCCGACCCCGAATATCTTCCCGTCACCGAGGAGGCTCCCATAAAAAAAGCCGAGAGTCCCTATGGCAACACGAAGCAAATCAACGAGGAAATCGTACAGGACTTTGTAAAGAGCGGCGCACCTATCAGCGCTATTCTGCTTCGCTATTTCAACCCCATTGGTTCGCACCCCACAGCCATTATAGGCGAGCTGCCCAACGGTGTGCCTGCTAATCTTATTCCCTATCTCACACAAACAGCCATCGGAATACGTCCGCAGCTCAACGTCTTCGGCGACGACTACGACACTCCCGACGGTTCTTGCATTCGCGACTTTATCTATGTGGTTGACCTTGCTAAGGCACATGTGTGTGCTATGGAACGTATCGTCAACGGAGAGAACACCGAGCCTGTAGAGATTTACAATGTCGGCACGGGAAACGGCGTGAGTGTGTTTGAACTCATCAATACGTTTGAGAAATGCACCGGCGTGAAACTCAACTATAAGGTGGCTCCACGTCGTGCTGGCGACATTGAGAAGGTGTGGGGCAACGTAGATAAAGCTAACAAAGTACTCGGCTGGCGTGCTGTACATAGCCTCGAAGACGCACTGAGCAGTGCTTGGAAGTGGCAACAAGAATTGCGCAAGCGCGGCGTGATGTAGAGCAATTCCTATTTCCCAAATAAGGCTTATCTGCCAAATAGTACCAGAAGCGGCAGGCAAATCGTTGGAGGTTTGCCCGCCGTTTTTGGTGTTCGCCTATTTAGACACTCCGAAAAGGGGAGGGGGTAAGCGAATAGCCCCAGGCATCGCCCGGGGCTAACCGCTGTTGCTGGCTATGTTTCGTCTTACCTCCCTACGTCAATCACAAAGGTTTGTTGGCAGTCTTTCACTCTGAGCATATACTGCGGCAGGGGTTTAGCACCCCAGGAGTTCACACAGCCGAGTCCCATTTGTTGCCCTATGTTCACCACGGTGTAAGGGCGTGGTTGAAGCTCGGCGGAGTGCGACTGGTGGGCTTCTTTCTGCGGGCCGTCGTCGAGGTCGCTTACTTCGTAGGGCAGGGTGCTAAACTCAAACGGCATAGTAGCGGTGATGGCTATCGTGGGGTACATCTCCCCGTTGAGCAGGAGGAGACGTGTGCCGTAGTGGTTGCCACTCTCTTGCGGACGCACGTAGGGATGATATTGCTCGGCGATGGAGGCACTCCACATACCGATTTGTGCGCCGTCGTAGCGGTCGCGATAGGTCTCGTGAGGGCCGTAGCCGTACCAGTTTATATCCTTATACACCTGCGGCAACGTGAATGTCATAGCAAAACGCGGCACTTCGTAGTAGGTGGCCTCGGCATCGGGAATGAGTTGTTCGTGGAGTACCATCGCTCCTTGCTTAAAGACATAAACAAGTCGCAGTGTGCAGTGTAAGTTGTGCAAAGCGTACAGGGCTTCTACACTATCGGCCTCGAGGTTCAGCGTGGTGAGTTTTAGTTCGGGGTTTTTCCATCCAGCGAACGTGCGCTGCAACCCGGCTCCATAGTCGTTGTCGGTGGGTGCGCGCCAGAAGTTAGGGCGAATACCCGTACCGCTCTTCAGCAGTGGTTTCCCGTTATAGTCCAGATAGTCAATAAAGCCCGTGGCTCGGTTGATGGTGGCGGTGAGTCCGCGAGTGGTATATGCCACGTAAGCGTTGGTACGGTCGGTCGTCACGTCATCGTCGGCGGTAGGCTGGTTAGCAATGGCTTGTGCCACGGTGCGGTTGAAGATGCCTTCCTTATATATAAACTGTTGGCGTGCGAGCGTGTCGGTCGTCTGGTCGGCACGTGTCTTCACGTAGCAGAGTGTCAGCGTCGTCTCCATCGGCCTTGTCTGTGTGAGTATGGCCTCGGCGGCATCAGGGAGTGCTATGGTTTGGCTCGTTTGTGGGGCAATGGTGGGTAGCGTCAGGCTACCGCTGGCTTCGTGGTGGGCGAGGGTGCCTACTATCCACTTCAGCGTGACATCTTGGAGCGGCTGAAAAAAGTTCTCGTTAAAAACCTCCAACTTACAGGCCGCACTGTCGATGAGTGTTGTCCAAATGTTCTGATAGAAATACTGCACCTCGTAGGCGTGTGGGTTCCAGCGTCGGTCGGGTAGTATTAGTCCGTTGCAGTTAAAGTTATGGTCTGAGGCGGGATAACGTCCGAAGTCGCCGCCGTAAGCAAAGATAGGTTCCGCGTTGGTGTTGCCTCGCCCGGGGAGGAGTAGCCCCGTTGTGCTGTCGCGGTGGGCATAGATGCCTTGGTCTGCAAAGTCCCAGATAAATCCGCCCTGATAGTGCGGATAGCGGCGAATGAGTTGCCAATACTCCTTGAAGCCGCCTTCGCTGTTACCCATAGCGTGGGCGTATTCGCACTGAATGAGTGGTTTGTTAGGATTGTTCTTAGCGTATTGCTCGCAGTCGCGATAGTTGTAGTACATCGGGCAGAAGATGTCTGTCTTACCCTCCAACCCTGCGCGCTCATACTGTACGGGGCGTGTGGTGTCGTACTGCTTCACCCACTCGTATGCCGCCTCAAAGTTAGGGCCATAGCCCGCTTCATTGCCGAGGCTCCATACGATAATAGCGGGATGGTTCTTATACGTGAGCACGTTGTTGCGGTTGCGCTCCAGATGGGCTTGCTGCCACTCGGGACGCTTGGCCAGCGTGCGCTCCCCGTAGCCCATACCGTGGCTCTCTATGTTGGCTTCCGCCACAACATAAAGGCCGTAGCGGTCGCAGAGGTCGTACCAACGCGGGTCGTCGGGGTAGTGGCACGTGCGCACGGCGTTGATGCCCATACGTTTCATCGCGCGGATATCCTCCACCATCCGCTCCGTGCTTACGATATATCCGCCCGCTGGGTCCATCTCGTGGCGGTTGACCCCTTTGATAAGCACAGGCCGACCATTCACTAAGAGAAGCCCATTGCTCACCTCCACGCTTCGGAATCCCACTTGCTGTTCAAAGCATTCTAACACCTTTGAACCTTTACGCAACGTGACACGTAGGTGGTAAAGGTCTGGTTGCTCGGCACTCCAGGCTCTTACGGTGTTGATGATGGTCTCCACCTTGTTTTTGGGGCTTACACCTTTGGCCTCAAACACCGTGCCGTCCTCGTGACTATACAGGCTGTAGTCCACCACGCACCCTTTTGCATCGGGTGCAGCGAGGCTGATAGCGAGTTTGCCGTCTTGGTAGTTGTTTGTTAGCGTGGCAACAATGCGTATGTCGTCAATATGCTGTGGTGCGCGATGATAGAGATATACCTCGCGCGCAATGCCCGTGAAGCGCCAAAAGTCTTGGTCTTCTATGTAAGAACCATCGCACCAGCGCATCACTTGCATACATATAAGGTTTGGCTCGCCATATTTAAGAAACTTCGTGATGTTAAATTCCGCGGCCACCTTGCTATCCTCGCTGTAGCCCACCGCCTGGCCGTTCACCCAGAGGCGTAGGTTGCTCGTAGCACTACCCACGTAGAAGATAACGTCGCCGCCGCGCCACCCGTTGGGCACGTCCACCCAACGACGGTAGGAACCCGTGTAGTTGTTCTTTTCTGACACATAGGGCGGCTCGCTGTCGAACTGTGTAGCCCAGGCATAGCCTATATTCTTATAAGTAGCATCGCCAAAGCCGTTGAGTTCGAAGAGGCCGGGAACAGGAAAAGCCGTCCACGACGCGTCTTCTTGGTAGTCGGTGCGGAAGAAATCGGCCGGCGCGCTGTTGTGGTCGTTGTCAAAGCGAAACCGCCATTCTCCCTCCATACTTAGATAGTGTTGCGAGAGAGACTTATTGCCCGTCGCAGCCAATTCCGCAGTCTCAAACGGAAACAAAGGGGTATGCGCCGTCAGCGTGTTTACGCGATTTACAGCGGGGTTTAGCCAATTGGCCAGCACGTCCGTTTGTGCGTTTTGTGCCAACGATGTCTGACAAACAACGGAGATTGTCAGAAGGCAGAATAGAGAGAAATGCTTCATAGTATATATAAATATGGTGTTAGTGTTGACTGCAAGCAAAAGTAGCAAATAATACAACGTGCCACGGCAAACACGGCTTTCTTTTTGTATCTCTTACGCTTTTCAACACCGCAAAGAACTACCGCGTTCTCAACTCTTATTTGTTACCTGCATTACACAAACACAATGATACTTTCACAAAATATATCCCTGCTTCCATAAAAACACTTTGAAAAAACTTTGTGAACTTTTTATGAAAACGTTACTTTTGCCGCGGTAATAAAATAAGCGATGCCACGCTTAGAACAAACGCGCGTATTATACTTCCAAACAAATACCTAACAAACATCTCTTTTTTCATCGTATGAAAAACTTTACTTCTTTGCGGCTGCTCTTCTGCTCGATGCTACTCGCATTCACGGCAGGAACGGCATTAGCCGATGATGTGTCTGACGAACTCACCAGCGGCTCTGATTGTTTTGGTGTGACGAGTACTACTTACACCACGGCTACTTACACTGGTGCATCGGGTGCTGTATATTCCGCTCAGATGGCAGGACAGAACTCCTCTATCCAGTTACGTTCAAATAACAGTAACTCGGGCATTGTAACCACCACCTCGGGCGGTAAGCGCGTAAAGTCTATCTCCATTGAGTGGGAGGGTCACACCGCTTCTGCTCGCGTTTTAGACGTGTATGGCTCAAACACCGCTTACACAGCCCCCTCTCAATTGTACAGCAGCAGTACACAAGGTACGAAAATCGGTAGTTTCAAATGTTCAGATGGAAACACGACACTGACCATTAGTGGCGACTATGCTTATATAGGTGTTCGTTCTAATAGTGGTGCTTTGTATGTGAGCAAACTCACTATTGTATGGGAACAAGAAGATGCCAGCGACACGCGCACGGCTACTACGGTAGCTTTCGGCGAATCAGCCTATACCACCACGTTTGGCACCTCCGTCACTGTCTCAGCCACGGTGAGCGATGACGAAAGTAATCCCATAAGCGGTGCTGTAGTGAAATACTCCTCATCCGACGAAAGCGTGGCAACGGTAGGTGAGAACGATGGTGTTGTCATCACACAGGGCACGGGTACTGCTAACATCATCGCCACATACGAAGGCAATGAGGAATACAAAGGTAGTGAAGCAACGGTACCACTCACCGTAACCTATGTTTACGAGCACGCAGGCACCGTGGACGACCCCTTCACCGTGACAGAGGCCATAGAGAAGGCTAAAGAGATTGGCACCACCGCCAATGGTCCCTACTACACCAAAGGTGTCATCACTGGCACGCCAAGCGTTGATCTCTCTTACTACAACGCCAACTATGATATTGCTCAAGTTGACGACGCTACCAAGACAATAACTATCTATCGTGGCAAATACCTCAACAATACCAATTTCAGTGCCACCGACGAAATCCAAGACGGCGACACCGTTGTTATCACTGGTAATCTGGTGAATTATAGCGGCACAACACCTGAATATGCACAGGGCAACTACATCGTTTCTCTCTCTCGCCCCGGCACAGTGGTATTGACACCGCCTACGTTTAGCGTTGAAAGTGGCACCTATGAAGAGCCTCAGAGCGTAACGCTCTCTGCTGACGAGGGGCTTTATATTCTCTACACCACCGACGGCACCGACCCGTCGTGGGCTGACAGCAATGGCGAGATTTATACCGACCCCATTAGCGTAACTACTGGCGTGACAATTAAAGCCATCGCTGTAAACGACGACGAGGTGGAGAGTAGCGTATCCTCCAAGACATACGTGATAAAGCCCGCCGCTCCCACACTCACCGAAGGAGGCTCCTACGCCGGCAGTGTTGATGTGGAGATGACTGCCTCAGCCACTATACTCTACACCACCGACGGCACTGTACCCTCTCTTGAGAATGAGGCCTCTGAAATCTACGATGGTACAGCCGTTACCCTCACCACCACCACCACTGTGAAAGCCGTGGCCGTGGATGACTATGACAATGTCAGCGATGTGGTTTCACAAACATACACCATTACCGATGCAAATACCGTAATTGCCACTTATACCTTTACCGATACGAATTGGACCAGCGAACAAGGCTATCCCAGTAGAACGGTTGTTTCTTCTTGGGCTGTAGACAATGTCGTTATTGGCGGCGATAAAGGAACGGGTAGCAATGGCCCCACATATTATACAACTAATGGTGGCAACCTGCGTACCTATAACAACAGCCGCTTTGTAGTAGCCTCAACCGATGGTACGCCTATCACGTCTATTACTATGGTATGCTCTAACACAACTTACGCCAAAGTCACTCTTCCCGAAGGCCAGCCTGGAGAGTTAAGCCTTGATGGCTCCACTTACACATGGGTGCCCTCTGCATCGGAGAAAGTTGTGAGCGTTACATTCAGCGGCAGCGGCACGTCGTATATCTCTTCCATTACTGTAATCACTAATAACAGTGAAACCATTGGCGGCAGCGTTAGCATCAGCGATGCAGGCTATGGCACCTACTACACCGAGCAACCCTTTGAAGTTCCCGCCGGTATGACAGCAGGCATTATAACTACTGCAGGCGAGGTTGATGCTGACGGCATCTCCATACTGACGCTTGAGTGGAAATACGAGGCAGATAGCATCGTTCCCGCCGCCACCCCGCTCATTATTAAGGGTGCTGCAGGCGAATACACCTATATCTGCAAAGGCACCACCGCCGCTACCCCCGAAACCAACCTGCTGAAGGGCAGTGCCGTAGCCACCACTACTACGGGCGATGCCGGCGACAAGTTCTTTATGCTCTCCTACGGTAAGGACGACAAAGCCGACGTGCTGGGCTTCTTCTATGGTGCTGCTGACGGTGCTGCCTTTGAGAGTGCCGCCGGTAAGTGCTGGCTCGCTGTGCCTTCCACAACGGGTGTGAGTGGCTTTGTGTTCTTCTTCGACGACATAACCACCGCGCTGCAGAACGTCGCCACCGAGGCCACTAATGGTCAGGCTATCTACGACCTCCAAGGTCGCCGCGTAAGCCAAGCCACAAAGGGTATCTACATCATCGGTGGAAAGAAAGTGATGGTGAAGTAACATCGTATTGTTTAATGTGATAAATATCTCTCAAACCATGAAGCAATATAAGAAACCCGCAATCGTAACCACCGAGATGCTCGGCCAGCAGATTGCTATTGCTGCGACCTCTCCCGGTAGTTCCTACAGCGAAGAAGGCAGCGGTGTCCAACTCACCCGCCAACAACTTTGGCTTGACGAGGAACAGCAGTAGGCCATTCCGTAAGCCATAATTAAAACCCGGCAGCCCTGACGCAAACCTATGTTTCAGGGCTGCCACTTTTTATAGGTGGGTTCTATTAATTCGCTTTGCCATAAAGACGACAAAGGGTTAAAGCCCCGTCTATGTCAAACTTAACCGTGGAAATTAATTGAACCCACCTATGTTTTCGTTTTCTCCTGAAAGCATAATCCCCGCGCCGCACACCAAAAATGCGCGAAATAGCCTCCTCAGCGTATTGTGATAGGGCAGAAAAAAGTACTTTTGTGCGCTAAAAACCTTGAACGACTTATCTCCTTTTTTTTTAACGCACAATGAAGAACGTTGACACTATCTGTGTACAAGGCGGCTGGAGACCCACTAAGGGCGAGCCGCGTGTGCTGCCCATCTATCAGAGCACTACATTTAAGTACGACACGAGCGAACAAATGGCACGCCTCTTCGACCTCGAAGACAGCGGCTATTTTTATACACGTCTGCAAAACCCTACCAACGATGCCGTGGCGGCAAAAATCGCCGAGTTAGAAGGCGGTGTGGGCTGTGTACTCACCAGTAGCGGACAGGCCGCCTCTTTTTTTGCCATACTCAACATCTGTCAGGCAGGCGACCACATCGTTTCTTCAAGCACCATTTACGGCGGAACGTTCAACCTCTTTGGCACTACGCTGGCCAAGATGGGCATCGCCTGCACGTTTGTCAGCCCCGATGCCACCGATGAACAAATCGACGCTGCCTTCCGCCCCGAGACAAAGTGTCTCTTCGGCGAAACGATTTCCAACCCCGGCGGTCAGGTACTCGATATAGAACGCTTCGCACGCATAGCACATCAGCACGGCGTGCCGCTCGTGGTGGACAACACCTTTGCCACACCCGTGAATTGCCGACCGTTCGAGTGGGGAGCCGACATCGTCACTCACAGCACCACAAAGTATATGGACGGACACGCCACACAGGTGGGCGGTGCTGTGGTGGACAGCGGGAACTTTCCGTGGGACGCTTACGCCGATAAGTTCCCCGGCCTCACCACCCCCGATGAAAGTTACCACGGACTGACATATACCAAGAAGTTCGGTAAGATGGCGTATATCACCAAACTCACCGCCCAACTTATGCGCGACATCGGGGCTATACCCTCGCCAATGAATTGCTTCCTGCTTAATCTGGGGCTTGAGACGCTTCACCTGCGTATGGCACGCCATTGCGAGAATGCACAGCGGGTGGCAGAGTGGCTTGAGAAAAATCCGAAAGTGGCCTGGGTGAACTTTGCCGGCTTGCCCTCCGATAAGAATTACCCTCTGGCACAGAAGTACCTGCCCAAGGGAGGATGCGGCGTGATAGCCTTCGGGCTGAAAGGTGCACGTGAGGATGCCATACGCTTTATGGACGCGCTGGAGTTTATCTGTATCGTCACACACGTGGCCGATGCCCGCACCTGTGTGCTCCACCCCGCCAGCCACACCCATCGCCAACTCTCCGACGAACAACTTCTTGAGGCCGGCGTGCGACCCGACCTCATCCGTCTGAGCATCGGCATAGAGAGTGCCGATGATATCATTGCCGACCTGCAGCAAGCTATGGAGCGTGCGTAGAGACCACATACTACCCATACTACAATGAAACGACTACTATTGCTTATGACCCTTTGCACAACGGCCTTTGCTGCCACTGCACAGACGACACCCGACTTTAACTATACCGACGAAACGTTTGCCGACATACAAATGCTGCGCTACCAAGTGGCAGGCTTCGACAAACTCACCGTGCGCCAGAAAACATATATCTACTACCTCAGCGAGGCCGCCCTGCACGGACGCGACATCCTGTTCGACCAAAACGGACGCTATAACCTGCGTCTGCGACGTGCGTTCGAGGCCATCTATACAGCCTACAAGGGCGACCGCAACAGCCGCGACTTTCAGGCCTTTGCCGAGTATCTGAAGCGTTTCTGGTTCTCCAGCGGCCTGCACCACCATTACGGCTCAGAGAAGTTTGAGCCGCAATTCACCCCTACATGGTTCGCCACGGCGTTGCAGAGCGTGTGGGACGAAAAAGGACTCAGCCGACTCGTCGCACCCGACAAACAAAACAGCAACGGTGCATGCCGAGCCTTTCTTGAAGATGTACTCCCTATATTGTTTGACAACAAGGTGATGCCTATGCGTGTGAACCAGCGCGACGGCGACGACCTACTACTTACCAGTGCAGAGAACTACTATGCCCCCGACATCACACAGGCCGAGGCCGAAGAGTTCTACACACAGCGCAAAGCACCCGCCGACCCACACCCCGTGATGACAGGCCTCAACAGCCGCCTCGTGCGTGGATGCGACGGGCTGCGCGAAGAGGTGTGGCGCGAACACGGACTCTACGGACAAGCCATCAGCCGTATCATAGAAAACTTGCTGAAGGCGCGCCCCTTTGCCGATAACATACAGCAACAGGCCGTTATCGACAAACTCATAGAATACTACCGCACGGGCGACCTCCGCATTTTTGACGAATACAGCATCCTCTGGCTTCAAGAGACCGACGGCTTGATAGACTTTGTCAACGGATTTACCGAAACTTACGGCGACCCGCTCGGGCTGAAAGCCTCGTGGGAGAGTATCGTCAACTTCAAAGACCTCGAAGCCACGCGCCGCACCGAGACACTATCTGCCAATGCACAGTGGTTTGAAGACCATAGCCCCGTTGACCAGCGTTTTAAGAAACCCCAGGTGCGCGGCGTGAGTGCCAAAGTGATAACTGCTGCAATCCTCGCCGGCGACCTCTATCCCAGCACAGCCATAGGCATTAACCTGCCCAATAGCGACTGGGTGCGCCGAGAGTATGGCTCGAAGAGCGTTACCATAGCCAACCTCACCAGTGCCTATAGCCACGCCTCACGAGGCAGCGGGTTCGACACCGAGTTTGTCATAGACGAACCTACACGTACGCTAATAAACCAATATGGCGATGTCACCGATGACCTACACACCGACCTCCACGAGTGTCTCGGACACGGCAGCGGACAACTCCTACCCGACACCGACCCCGACACTCTCGGTGTCTATGGAAGCACCATAGAGGAGGGACGTGCCGACCTCTTCGGACTGTACTATATGGCCGACGATAAAATGGTGGAACTCGGACTCGTACCCAACGCCGAAGCCTATAAAGCACACTATTATACTTATATGATGAACGGCTTGATGACACAACTCGTGCGCATCAAACCCGGCAACAACATTGAAGAGGCACATATGCGCAACCGCTCGTTTATCGCTCACTGGGTACTGGAGCAAGGACGAGCCGACCGCGTAGTAGAACTCGTGGAGCGCAACGGAAAGACATTCGTGCGTATCAACGACTATAAAGCCTTGCGAACACTCTTCGGACGCTTGCTCGCCGAGGTGCAACGCATCAAGAGCGAAGGCGACTTCGTCGCGGCGCGTGCCCTGGTAGAAAACTACGGCGTAAAGGTTGATGCCTCACTCCACAACCAGATGTTAGAACGCTACGCACGCCTCAACCTCGCTCCATATAAAGGCTTTATCAACCCAGTGTATATCCCAGAATACAACAACGAAGGACAAATCGCCGATGTGCGAATCTCCTACAACGAGCCATACGACGAGCAAATGCTACGTTATAGCCGCGACTACAACGACCTGCCCGACGTGAACGAGTAAACAACGGTTTTCCGCGTAGCACACCTCTACATCTTCTCCTCCACCGACATAGTTTATGCTCTCTACCATAAAACACGACCTACACGCCTTGATGAACGGCGTGCTTGCCAACCAACTACGCGAGCGTGGCATGCGCTACCGTATTATATATGGAGTAGAGTTGCCACGCTTAGCGTTGTATGCCGAGGAATTGAAGAAAGAAGTAGTAGAGCCACAAGCGCGCTACGATCTGGCGCAAAGCCTCTGGAAAACCGAGACGCGCGAATGTCGGCTGCTCACCCCTATGCTTGCACCGCCCGAACGCTTGTTGCCCGAGGTGGCTGACATCTGGTTGGAACAAGCCCATACACAAGAGGAGGTGTCGTGCCTGGTGCGCTACCTCTTCTGCCGAACACCTTTTGCCTCCGATAAAGCCTTTCAATGGATGGCCGACGAGCGCGAGATGCTACAACTCGGTGGTTTCCTCCTCGTAGCACAACTTATGCGCCGCGGCGGAACGCTCGCACCACGCGACGAGGCAGAACTCCTCGACCAAGCCGAGGCCGCACTGCAAGCCACTAACACGCTATGCCGCAAAGCAGCATACAACGCCTTGCTCTGCCTCGCTGAGAAAGGACTGCGACAAGAACGATTGGTAGAAACGCTCTTGAAAAGACACGGATTATAACCGACAATACAGCAAAAACAATTAACAAACAATACAATGAACAACACTCCACTTCAAACTACCCTGCGCGACAACGCTGCTATGCGTTGGACGGCACTCTTGCTGTTGGCACTCGCTATGTTTTGTGCCTACATCTTTATGGACATTCTCTCGCCCATAAAAGACCTTATGCTCTCCGAGCGCGGATGGGACAGCACAGCCTTTGGCACTATGCAAGGCTCGGAAACATTCCTCAACGTCTTTGTCTTCTTCCTTATCTTCGCCGGCATCATACTCGACAAAATGGGGGTGCGCTTCACCGCCCTGTTGAGCGGAGCAGTGATGCTTGTCGGTGCACTTATCAAGTGGTACGCCGTCGACGACATATTCGTGGGCAGCAGCCTCGAGCAGTGGTTCACCGAAAATCTTAACTATATCCCTGTGTTTGACGAGCTCGGTGTGTCGCCTTTCTATAACGGTATGCCGGCCTCGGCTAAGGTCGCAGCCATAGGTTTTATGATATTCGGCTGTGGGTGTGAAATGGCCGGTATCACCGTGTCGCGAGGCATCGTCAAGTGGTTCAAAGGACGCGAAACGGCACTGGCCATGGGGAGCGAGATGGCACTGGCACGACTCGGCGTGGCTACCTGTATGATCTTCTCTCCGTTCTTTGCCAAACTCGGCGGTAACATCAGCGTGAGCCGCTCCGTCGCCTTCGGCGTGGTGCTGCTGATGATTGCTCTGATAATGCTCGTCGTATATTTCTTTATGGACAAAAAACTCGATGCACAAACAGGTGAGGCAGAAGAGAAAGACGACCCCTTCCGTATCAAAGACCTCCGACAAATACTTACAAGCAGTGGCTTCTGGCTCGTCGCTTTGCTCTGTGTACTCTACTACAGTGCAATCTTCCCGTTCCAGAAGTATGCTGTAAATATGTTGCAGTGTAACCTCACGTTCAGCGCACCCGAGGAAGGTAGTTTCTGGGCTGGCACAAGTGTCACTATAATCCAGTATTGCATTATGCTCGTTGTGGCCGCCTCTGCCTTTGCCAGCAACTTTATGAAGAAAAACAGTATGAAGTACGGCCTGCTCTGCGTAGCAGTTGTGTCGCTTGTGGTGTTCTGCTATATGGGCTATATGCGGCAGAGTGCCGAGACGATATTTGCCGTATTCCCCTTGCTCGCCGTAGGTATAACACCTATTTTAGGCTCTTATGTGGACCACAAAGGAAAGGCTGCCACGATGCTCGTACTCGGCTCTCTCTTGCTCATCGCTTGCCACCTCACGTTCGCGTTCGTATTGCCTATGTTCAAAGGCTCTGCCGTGGGAGGTGTGACAATAGCCTACGTCACCATCTTGGTACTCGGTGCTTCGTTCAGCCTCGTGCCAGCAAGCCTCTGGCCCAGCGTGCCGAAACTTGTTGATGACAAAATCATCGGCTCCGCCTACGCACTTATCTTTTGGATACAAAATATCGGCCTGTGGCTCTTCCCCCTGCTTATTGGCAAAGTGCTTGACAATACCAACCCCGGGGTCACCGATGCTACACAGTACGACTACACCTGGCCGCTCGTTATGCTCGCCTCACTCGGCGTGGCAGCCCTCCTGCTCGGACTTGTCCTCAAAGTAGTAGATAAGAAGAAAGGTCTCGGACTTGAAGAGCCTAATATCAAATAGTCCAAAATCCGGAAACCGTAAAACAGCCCCGTAAGGGCAGCGAGCCGCGTGCCGGAGTGCACGCGGCTCGCGTGCTAATAGATGCAAGCAAGCTACCTGCCGGAGCGTACGCGGCTCGCGTGCAATGCCCGTAAGGGCATAAAAAATTATCGGACAGATTTTAAGCATCGTCCGACGGGTTCAAAACATAGTCCTTTTGATTTTAAAATCAAAGCCTTTGATTTTAAAATCAATCGGCTTGATTTTAAAATCAATCGGACTAAGTTTAAACACGCTCGGACTTTGTTATCAGCACGCTTGGAATGAGCGTAAACACGGTCGGACTTTGTTTTTTATTTATGTTTCAGAAGTAGTGTAAAAACCCACTAAGAGCGACGCGCATTCAGCCCTGACCAACGCCCTAAGGAAGACAGCAAACACTACATTGCGCCTTGAAAGGGCAGAAGCATTGCTCATTCAACCTAAATTCAAATACCCGATCAGCCCTCCTATGATGTCCATATATCAGCCGTCAACGTCTATATAGGCTTGCAATCACCGATTTCCCTCCCCGTTAGCCACGAGAGTTGACGAACAACACCAGAAAACAAAGCCTGAGATAGCTTAATGTTTAATCAAATTAGTGCCACTTCTGCAGCATAACTCACATACATAAAAAGGAAAAATCAACTCCTAACGAAAAAAAAAGAAAAGATTTCTTTGCCAGTATAAATTTCTACCTTACTTTTGCACGTGAAATCAGGAAAGGTGCGTTAGTTCAGCCTGGTTAGAATGCATGCCTGTCACGCATGAGGTCACGGGTTCGAGCCCCGTACGCACCGCAGAGAGTAAATACGGAAGCTTAAAGTTTCCGTATTTCTTTTTCTCTCAAAACGAGAAAGTTACACGCTAAGTTACACAGTTCCAGGATATTAAAGTGGCTCAGCGGATTTCCCCAGTTGATAAAGCCTGAGCCAATTAAGAATAAAGTGTAGCCAGCCTGTACATAAAGAACTTGATGTCTCCCACTCCTCT
>ERZ842401.1968-NODE-1968-length-28108-cov-5.138666_pt1 | contig 28108 bp, 25 predicted proteins | sample MGYA00521270_ERZ842401 | MGnify/ENA primary metagenome ERZ842401 (study PRJEB31892, sample SAMEA3878208) | bioreactor metagenome | biome: Moose rumen | place: Sweden | collected 2011-10 | study: EMG produced TPA metagenomics assembly of the PRJEB12797 data set... | reverse complement strand
GTTCCTGCTGTTTTTTTCTTTTTTATCTTGACAAAAGGCACAACATATCAGTTTTATGTTTAGGACTAGTAAATTATATAAAAACAAGATTTGCAGATCATAGGGGGAGAGTATACTTTTTACTTGTAATCGGTTGTATTTGTTGTATAGTCCTAACCTTTGTTCGATTGAAAATTTTATCAATAAAAAACTTGCCTGCCATGTTTCTTGTTATAAAAAATAAATTGGGAATTTGAAATGAAAGTACTTCTAATCATACCCTCTTATAATGAAGAGAAAAATGTGCGGAAAGTGTATGACGGCATTTGCTCGTTCAACGAAGAAAATACTTACCGCTATCATTACGTCTTCATAAACGATGGCTCCAAAGATAATACGGAGTCAGAACTAAACTTATGTAATGCGAACCATATAACACTCATCCAGAACCTCGGGATTGGGGGAGCCGTGCAGACGGGGTATAAATACGCATATGAGAATGACTATGATGTCGCCGTGCAGATGGACGGCGACGGTCAGCATGATATCCACTATGTCAGGAATATCATTGAGCCAATAGCAAGAAACGAGGCAGACTTGGTCATCGGCTCGCGCTTTGTAAATAGCTCATCAAATGAATTTAAGTCATCCCTCTTACGCAGGTTTGGAATAAAAATAATCTCTGCGGTGATAAAACTTAAAATGGGAAAAAGGATATTTGATACCACATCAGGTTTCCGTGCTGTGAACAGAAAACTAATAAAAGAATTTGCGGCTAACTATCCCACGGAATACCCGGAGCCCATTTCATCGACATTTGCACTGAAATGTGGTTACAGTGTTAGCGAGGTTCCTGTGGAAATGCATGAACGAACGGCAGGTGTTTCATCAATACGGACTTGGAGGAACCTGTATTATATGGTTAATGTAGTGCTTTCAATACTGGCTTTAAGGGGAGGAAGGAGCAAAAATTCATGATTAGTATAAACCTTCGGATCCTGCTTGTCGTTTTTTCTTTCCTGCTGTCGGTATTTACAATCCTGCTGATACGGAATGGCAGTCTGCCTGTTAAATATTCGCTTTTCTGGATTATGTCGGCAATCATGATTCTTCTGATGGGCGTATTCCCAAAACAAATCGGAGCGGTGACAAGACTGGTCGGATTTGAAGTTGCATCAAACTTCGTCACCGGCGTATTGCTTGTCATATTGCTGCTTATTTCGCTCATCCTTACGCTTATTGTTTCCAAACAGAAAAAGACACTCATCCTCCTCATACAGGAGGTTTCGATATTAAAAAAGACAGTGAAGGATGATGATAAGTGAAGCTGACCATAGGCATCCCTGTGTTTAATGCCGAAGGAACGCTGCGCAGGTGCCTTGACTCCGTGCTTAGCCAAAAAGGAATAGGCGATTTTGAAGTTGTCTGTGTTGATGACGGTTCTACCGATACAAGCCGTGACATACTGAAAGCGTATGAGGATTTGTATTCCAATGTCAGGATTGTAAATCAAAAAAAACAGGGGGCTTTTTCTGCGAGGCACAGGGTGATTATGGCTGCCAGGGGGGAATGGATCGGCTTTGTGGACAGTGATGATGAGGTTAAGCCCTCCATGTACTGCCGAATGCTCCGCCGTGCCTGCGAATCTGACGGGGCGGAAGTCATTGTCTGTGCCTTTGAAAAGACTGACGAATGCGGAAAGCCGCTGGCAACGCAGATGGACTGTTATGGATGTGCGGAATATGATTTTTCTGCGCATCCCGATGAGCGGGGAATACTGCTGAATGTAAATCCTGCATACTGGAACAAGATTTTCAGGACGGATGTGGCACGGCGCGCCATCGTGTTGGACAGCCCTCCGAAAATTATGGAGGACCTTGTATTCTGGGCGAGCATACTGCCGTTTGTAAGCAGGGTTGCCTTTGTGCCCGATGCGCTGTACCGCTACCGGGATGCCTCTGGTTCTTCAACGAAGCGGATAGGCAGAAAGGAAATGGACGATGCCGCCCGTGCGCTTGGGGAACTGTCTGCTTTCCTCCGCGGCCTTGGAGATGCCGCATGCGGATGCTATATGGCAGACCTGACAAGGGCGCTGATGTATGTCCATTACGGGGTCGGCTTCACGCTTAACTACAATGCATTTCTTACGGGTGAGGGAATATCGGACGTATGGAAGGATTCCTTCCGCTTCCTCCGCAGTGCATTCGGGGAAATGGCCGGAAACCGTTACATGAGGCTGCATTATGTCGTGAAGCACAGGCAGCTGCTGAAGCTTTATGTGGCGGTAAGGCTATATCGGTGGAAAATATGGCCGCTTGTTGTCAGGCTGTACCATGCCTTTACAAAGGCCATAAAAAAGGATTTGAAGTGGTAAAAAGAAAGACTGTCCATGATTTTATGTCAAATATTGACATGAAATAACTAATCCGATAAAATGTACTCATAGGGTAAGAATATGCTTTGGGGATACGGGGCAAGGAACTGCTGGTGTTTCAAGGAATGGATGGAGATAGATTTCTCTTTGAATGAGAATGTGCCAAAGGATGTCTCAATGGGGCTGCCGGTCTCGACCGCGCTCTGCCTGAAAGGTGCCAACGCATCGGGAAAAACAAGTGCCCTGAAGGTTCTTTCCTTTATAGTTTTCTTTGCAACCAGGAGCTTCTCATTAAGGCCTGAGGACGGCATTCCGTTTGAGTCATTCTTTCACAATACTGAAACCTCAGAATTCTATATCAGCTTCTCACATGAAGACACTTTGTACCGCTGGGAATTTGAGGTACTAAGGAACAAGATTCTGTCAGAGAAATTATTTGCAAAGCAGACTGGCGCAGATGAAAAAGAAAAGGCCGTGTTTGAGAGAAAAGAAGATGAGGTCGTACGGAATTCCCTGTTCGCCAATCACGAGAGTATAAAATACAGGAAGAACGTCTCATTTATAAGCATGCTCCACCAGTTTGAAGTGGAGGAAATTGCGGGCATATACAGTTTTTTTGACGGTTTTATTTCTAATGTCTCTTTTTATGGATATGATGACGAAAGTTTCCGAAATGTAAATATCATATCCTATATCTATAAGAAGAACCCGGGGTATTTAAAATTTGCCAGGGATGTGATAAAAATATTCGATGTTGGCGTAGAGAATATCGAAATAAAGATTAAAAGTGATGAGGAGAAAGAAGTCTATTATCCTGTGTTTTATCATAAGGCTGATGATGCCTTAAGACCGCTCCTCATCCATAATGAGTCCAGCGGAACACGCGCGCTGTTTTTTTATTTGGGAAGGTATTATGAGGCATTAACTTCTGGCGGGGTAATCCTGCTGGATGAATTTGACGTGTTCCTGCATCCGGAACTCCTTCAGTACCTGCTGCGATTTTTTATAAACAGTGATTTCAACAAGAAAGGGGCCCAGGCTATTTTTTCGACACAGAATATAGACATCATGGACAGGCTGCTGAAATACAGGTTGTATATATTCCAAAAAGAAGCCGGAAGGAGTTTTTGCTACAGGCTTGATGAGTTGCCTTCATCCTTGATAAGGAATGACAGGCCTGTTTCTTCGTTGTATAGGAAGAATGTTTTGGGAGGGGTTCCTGAAATTGGGCAGTACAAGGGAGAATAAGGACAAGAGTGCCTTCCTGAAAAAAATTTCGGGAATATCTTTTGCCGAAAACAGTATCGGGGATGTCGTAGGAAAGCTGACGTTCAGCTTTAAATACTTTGACAATTCGCAGGATGCGGGCCAGGATTTTAGGGATTGGAATCAGAAGCAACTGTATGAATTGTTGGACAAGTTAAAGGAATACTCAAAGCAGACACAATTATACTGGCACAACCAGCGCTGTGGAAAAGGAAGCCTTAATGTCCTCGAATACTATGATTCCTTTCCTGAAAACACTGATTTTACATATCCGGGGCATGTGCCTGATAATGTCAGGTGGTCTCGTTTCAGGATGGAATCGGCAGTACGACTTATAGGTTTCTTTATATATCCGGAGATGGCAAGGGAGAATCCCAAACTTTCTGAAGATACCTTTTATGTCGTCTTTCTGGATAGAGACCATCGCTTTTATAAAAAAGAGAAAAGATAACGGTATTTCCGCACAATTAGAGTCTCCAAAGTAATACTAGACCTGTTCGATAACGAAGTTATCGAACAGGTCTAGTATTTATATGCAGTTCATTGCAGCCAGATATTTAAAAAAGTAAAATAAATCTGTAAGGAACAAATGAATGAAAATTTTATTCTTAAACCTGCCTTATGAGTTTGAAATAAGCAGGGCAAGCAGGTGGCCGGAAAAGACAAAAAGCGGTACTATGTATTATCCATATTGGATATGTTATGCTGCCGGTGTTTGTATGCAGCAGGGATTTGATGTCGAGCTTGTTGACTGCATAGCCCGTAAGATGACCGTTGGTGATGTTGTCAAGCTTGTAGCAGACCTGCGCCCTGATTTTATTATGGGGGAACTGACTACACCGACATGTGAGTTTGATTATAACACTTTGGCTTCCATAAAAGAAAAGAATCCAGGTGTGAAGATTATAGTTGGCGGTACCCATGCTACAGTTTTATCAGGGATGGTTTTGGAACTGTGTACTGCGATTGATGTCGTTGCGAAATATGAATATGATTTTACCATAGGGCAGATTATGAACAACTGGAATGATTTGTCCGTCGTTGATGGAATTGTATACCGTAAGAATGGCAGTGTCGTAATGACAAAAGAAAAACCATGGATGGATAACCTTGATTCTTTGCCAATGGTTTCAAAAGTATATGAAAAGTTTCTCAATGTAAATGATTATGGATATAGTCTGGCAGAAAGCCCCATGATCCAGATATTTACTGCAAGGGGCTGTCCTTTCCAATGTAATTTTTGTTCATATCCGCAGAGCATGGGAGGAAGAAAATTTAGATATAGAAGTGTTGGAAGCGTGGTTGATGAACTGGAATATATCAATAAGAAGATGCCATATATAAAGGAAATCTTTATAGAAGACGATACGTTCACCATAAATAAAAAGCGGGTTACTGATATCTGCGATGAAATTTTAAAGAGAAATCTCAAAATAAAGTGGTCGTGCAATACCAGGGTTGATACGATAGATTTTGAGATGATGAAAAAAATGAAGGATGCCGGATGCAGGCTTCTTGTGGTCGGATTTGAATCTGGCAGTCAGATGGTATTGGATGAAAGCAAGAAGGGAATAAAATTGGCACAATCTATAGAGTTCGCGAAGAATACTAAGAAATTGGGAATAAAAATCTTTGGCTGCTTTATGATTGGTTTGAAAGGGGATTCCCGGGATACCATAAAGGAAACTTTCAAATTTGCAAAGAAGATTAAGCCGGATATGGTATTCTTCCAGCAGGCAGTTCCTTTTCCGGGGACAGATTTTTATGGCTGGGTGAAAAAGGAAGGCTATATTGTTACGGAGGATTATTCAAAATGGCTGAATGAGGACGGCTACCTGAACTGCCTTGTTGATTATCCCTTTGCCTCCCACCAGGAAATAGAGGCTCTTCGTGATAAGATGATGGCAAAATACTATTTCTCCATATCTTACATTTTTAGGACTTTTATCCATAATTTGTCTTTGACAGAATTCAAGCGGGTATGGAAGGCGGGGATTGCCTATATAAAATTTCGGATAAACAGGAAAAAACATGGATAATAATAAATCCCATTACGAGGAACAATATTCAAAAGTAATTGAGTACAAGTATAAAACAAATACGAGATATCAACGTTTTCTGGTTGAATGCATTGAGAAGTATATCAAAGAAAAACAAATGATTAGATCGTTGTGTGATATAGGATGTGGACAAGGATTAAACACTTTCTTCTTTCTTAAAGATTTTCCAGAAGCAGAGATATTGGGAATTGATTTGTCGGAAAATGGAATAAAGTATGCCAATGAACATTTTGGCAAAAACAATGGGAGAATAGAATTTAAATGTGGCAATATTTTGACTTATAATTTTCCAAGAGAAAAATATGATGTTGTTACTGCCTTTGAATTATTGGAGCACATTGAGGATTGGAAATCAATAGCGCATAGAATCTGCAATCTTGCTGGTAAATATATTATCGTCTCCTCTCCCGTTGGCAGGATGCGGGATTATGAAATGAAGCATGGGCACTACAGAAATTTCAAAAGAGGTGAATTGGAAGCATTCTTTGATAACAATAATTTTCAGACTGTAAAAACTTATTATGCGGGATTTCCTTTCTGGTCGCCGATAACCAGAGATTTATTGAATTTGGTTCCTGGCGATAGTACTAAGGCTCAAGAGAATCTTTCATTAATTGGGAAATTTGCATCAGTTTTGCTTTATATTCTTTTTCGATATTTCTCTACAAAAAATCACTTTGGAGATCAATTTTTAGGTTTGTTTAAGAAAAAATAGATTAGTGAGCCTGTTTCAAAATGAGATTGCAAATGAAAAATATATGTATATGTGTATTATATCTCCTGCTGACGCTTACGGGGATGACGCTGATTAAAATGGGCGGACAGTCTTTGTCACATGGCATTCGTATTTCCCGCTTTTCCATTAGTCTGATGACTCTGGTTGGCATTTCTCTTTACGGATTGAGCTTCCTGCTGTATACGTTCCTCATTTCAAGAATGCAGATAAGCATTGTGATGCCGCTTTTGTCGGCAATACATAGCTGTGCATTAGTTATGGTTGGAGTGATGATTTTTCATGAAGTACTGAATTTGGGGCAGATGGTAGGCATAGCCATTGTAATTGTCGGGGTGTTTGTAATGGGAGTGTTGTCAAAATAAATGAAGAAATATAGTTGTTCAACTTGAAAAATATGAATCAATGGCCTTGTCCAGAGAATCATAATTTCTGAGGTTTTTCCTAAGGAATTTTTTCAAGTTGGCCCACAAGTGTTCGATAGGGTTGTATTCGGGAGAAAAAGGAGGAAGAAAAATAAGTTTGAAACCATGTTCCTCGGCTATCTCTGTGAGGTTTTCTTTATTGTGAAAACTGGCGTTATCCATGATTATGGCATCACATTTTCTAAGCATTTTCAGCTGCTTTATCAGGATATCCTCAAACCAGCCTTCGATAAATCTTGTATTTGAAGAAATGCAAAATTATGATGAAATTCAAGTCGCTGTCTGGAGTGTTCCCGGTGATCAAGATGATTTGCATTGGTTTCATGTTCCTGAGCACGGAATGAAAAAAATAGAATATACCATGCCTCTTGATATGTATGATACAGATGGAACTTATCTTATCGATGTGTATGGTGTTAAGAAAGGACGAATGATTTTTGTGACTAATACAGAAATTAATATAGAATTTCCAATTAAAATGAAAATATGCGAATAAAATATCTAGTCAATAAAACAATAAGAGCTCTCAAAGAACATGGCTTTGTTTATACCTCCAAGCGGATGATAAAAAAAATCGGGCAAAAGGTAAAAGGACGCAGAATTGTACCTGTGCAACGCATTATTCGAGACGTACTCTTTGTAAACGGGTGTGACAAAAATTTGGTGCCACATCCTCACCGCTACCGTGTGCTTCACCAGATGGAGCAGTTGAATGCGGGGTTTTTGAGCAGTGCAGAAGTGTTCTATTCTGACTTGAATCCGCTTATAGTGCGCGATTTTCGTATCATTATTTTTTATCGCTGTCCATACACAGAGCAGGTAGGACAGGCAATTGTACTTGCAAAAAATCTGAATAAACGAGTACTGTTTGACATAGATGATTTAGTAATAGGCAAAGAATATACAGATCAGATTCCCTATGTGAAATCGATGCCATTAGAGGAAAAAGCCCTGTATGATGATGGTGTCGTTAGGACGGGAAAAACGTTACGTTTATGCGAATGCGCAATAACGACTACGGAAGCTCTTGCTGACGAGTTGAAAAAATATGTGCCAGAAGTCTATATCAATCGGAATGTAGCAAGCGAAGAAATGTGGCGGCTTAGCATAAAAGCCCTTTCTGAGAAGGCAGAAAGAGAAAACAAGAATGAGGTTGTTATTGGCTATTTCAGTGGCAGTATAACGCATAACGCTGATTTCGAGATGGTTAAGCCTGCGCTTACTAAAATACTTGCAGAAAATAGAAGTGTAAAATTGCTATTGCTGGGCGAACTTGATTTGCCAGAGGACATGCTTGCATATAACGTGCAGATTATAAAAAAGCCTTTTGTGGACTGGAAAGAATTGCCTGCGCTTATTGCAAGTGTTGATATAAATATTGCGCCGATTGAGGAAAGTATATTCAATGCTGCAAAAAGCGAAAATAAATGGGTTGAGGCTGCTTTAGTAAAAGTGCCTACCATTGCTAGCAATTTCGGTGCGTTCAGAAACTGTATCAAGAATGGTGAGACAGGGGTGCTCTGCACTACCGTTGACGAATGGTATCATGCGTTGCAAAATCTTGTTATGGATGCCTCGTTGCGAAAGCGACTTGCCGAAAACGCTTTCGCATTCTGCAGGAGCAGATATAACACAACAATTACGGGGCATTCCATCGCAAAATATATTAATTCTATCGCTCATAAGCATATCGGGTTTATTGTGCCGTCATTACAAATATCTGGTGGAATCCGTGTTGTACTTGTCCATGCCTCTTATTTGCAAGACGAGGGCTGGGATGTGGACATCATTGTACCAGAATCAGGCTCAGATTGTCTGGAATTTTGGAGGCACAAATTCAATACCATAGATTTGAGCAAGGCTGTTATTGTAGCCCGCTATGATGTGCTTGTGGCAACCTTATATTCTACAGCTTTTATTGCGCTTGGGTACTCAAATGTAAAACGCAGGCTGTATCTTGTACAAAATTATGAAACTGATTTTTATCCTTATGGAGAATTCTTCCGCGGGGAGGCGGAAAAGACATATTCTTGTCCATTTGGCATGGAGTACATAACAATTTCTAAATGGTGTGAGAACTGGCTTTTTGAAGCTTATGGGCAAAGAGCCTGTTTCGCTCCGAATGGAATCGATTTAGCCGCGTTTAAGATACATAAACGCGACTTGGAAAAGCAAAAAATTCGCATATTGATAGAAGGTGATAATGCTTCCCATTATAAGAATGTTGACGAGAGCTTTAAGATTGTGCAGCTGCTAGACAAAGATAAATTTGAGGTCTGGTATATGAGTTACAACGCAGAACCAAAAACATGGTACCGCGTTGATCGGTTCTTAAGCAAGGTACCCTACGAGAAAGTCGGGCAGGTATATGAACAGTGCGATATATTGATAAAGTCAAGCTGGCTTGAAAGCTTCAGTTATCCTCCGCTTGAAATGATGGCGACCGGCGGCTACTGCATTGTTGTTCCGAATGGCGGTAATGTTGAATATTTGAAAGATGAAGAAAACTGCCTGTTTTACCAGCTTGGTGACATTGATGGTGCCGTAGGGTGTATAAAAAGGCTGCTTTGTGATGCTTCTTTGCAGCAGCGCCTTTATGAAAATGGCCTTGCAACCGCGAAAAGCCGTGACTGGAAGAACTGCAAGGCTGAAATTCTCGCATTGTACGGGGCATAATTATGTTTTTCCCGTTTAAAAAATATATAAAGAGAAAACTAGCCTCTTTCGTTAGAAATATATATTCCTCAAAACTTTCTGCGATTAATTCTGATATTGCGCAGCTGAAGTCTGAAATTGCACAGATAAACGGTGTGATCGCACAATTAGAGGAGACATTAAAAACTTCCGAGACGCATTTGTCCCATGATATTCTTGTAAAAACAGATGTTTTAGAAAAAAATCTCCATTCCTCGGTACATGACCATAGGACAAGGCTTTTGAATATGCGCAGGGCGATGCTCTGCAATATGGAATATAAATTTTTATCCGCCCGTGATACAAAAAAGGTTGTTTATACCTGTCTTTCTGGCGCGTATGATGAGCTTCCCTGCTATGAATATATAGATTCCTCTTGGGATTATGTATGTTTTACTGATGATAAGGATTTGCTCTGTCATAAAAACTATGGAATGTGGCAGATTCGCCCGCTTGTATTTTCAGAGCTTGATGCTGCTCGGAATAATCGATGGCATAAGACCCATCCCCATATCCTTTTTTCTGACTATGAAGCAAGCCTGTATATTGATTCCAATATTACGATTCGCAGTGAATGGATTTTTGATGAAATAAAAAGGCGGGATGTTTCTTTGCTTGTTCCTAAGCATTTCTCTAATGACTGTATATATGCAGAAATCGAATTCTGCCGATCCCTTCATAAGGAAACAGAGAGCAACCTTGAAAAGATTCTGGCTTTCTTGCACGGCGAGAAATTTCCAGAGCATTACGGATTGAATGAAAATAACTGCATTTTTAGGAAGCATCATGAGCTTACGGTTATACAGATTATGGAAGACTGGTGGTCATTCATACGCGACTATACAAAACGCGACCAGCTTTCTTTCTCCTATGTACTCTGGACTCACGGAATAAGATCGGCTGAAATTGCTATTCCCAATCTGCGCCCACGCTGTAAAGATTTCCTTTTTGAGGCGCATAAAGGGCCGAATAGCATGATTGTAATGCTTCCCGATTATCCTGTTGAACGTTCGGTATTTGCATATAACATTGATATCCGGGAAGTAAGCGAGACACATTCACGGATTATCGGTTATGCCTTCAAGGAACATGCTGAATGTTCAATTTTAATAGGACGCAGACATCTGGACGGCGGAGAAACAATATACAAGGCTGACCATTATCCGCGTCCTGACGTGCAGGCGGGCAACAACCTTCCGAATGATAATGCCGGATTCAGCGTAGAGGCAGATGATAACCTTTCTGCATTTGCAATCTACTTGATTGATGATGTTGAGAAGAAAATCTACTGCACAGATTATGTCTGCCCGCAGATATAGATATTTGTGAGGAGAATATGCAAAAAATAACTCAAAAACAGATTGATATGGCAAGAAAGTTTTGCTTTATTGCATTTTCTTTTATTTTGTATGGTGTATTGGCTATATATGCTGCTGATACTCATGAAATACAAGCACGGTTTCTGTTATTTCCTGCCATATTTTTTATGTTAATCATTATATTGGTTTTTGCTTGGAAAGACGATTTTTACATTATGGCAATAATCCTCGCTGGTCTGGGGATTTTATATTTTTCAATTGCACCGTTCCAGATGATTCCTGATGAGAGGGGGCATTTTCTTCGGGCATTTGAAATTTCGATGGGAAAACTGATAACAATGAAATTGTCAGACGGGAACTTTGGAGATATCCTTCCCCGGGCGATTGCAGATTGTTATAACAAAGATGCCATTATTAACTGGAATGATGTTGGTGAAATTTCTTTTTCAAATACAGCTTCGTATTCCTTTATAAGCTATATTCCTCAGACTGCCGGTATGTTTGTTGTCAGACATTTTACAAATAAGCTTGCTCTTGTTTATTATGCGGGAAGGCTGTTTAATTTTATTGCGGCATTATCATTGAGCGTTTGGGCATTAAAAGAAATACCGTTTGGACGTAAAATTTTGTTTTTAATAATGATAAACCCTATGACTTTGCAGCAGATGATTTCTCTTTCTCCTGATGCCATGGCAAATGCACTTTCATTTGCATTCATAGCTTTTGTTTTAAATTGTGCATATCATAAAGAAAACATAGAAATAAAAGATATTGTGATTATTGCTGCAATGTTAAGTTATGTTGCATTATGTAAGATTGTATATATCATATTGTTCCTGCTTATATATTTGATTCCTAATTCAAAGTGTAAGAACAAAGGCTTTGTATACCTTTTAAAAATAGCGGTTCCTGTGTTTGTAATCTTTCTAAATTTTATGTGGCTTGGCATTGCTTCTCGTTTTTTGCTTTCTTTTAGTCATAATGGATCTGATTCTAAGGAGCAAATAAAAAATATTTTAAAGCATCCATTTGAATACGTAAAAACGATTGTACGTACTTTTTTTCAATGCCTTCCATTTTATGTTGTAAGCTGTTTTGGGGGCAGTCTTGGACCGCTTCTGATAAGTACCCATTGTCTTGTATGGGGAGGCTTTCTCGCTGTGGTTATTTTTCATTCTGCTTGTTATAATGGAACCCTTGTAGCAAGAAATTTAGGAGAAAGCATTCAGCGAATTTTATTTTTAGGTCTTTCTTGTGCTGTGTTTTGCGCAGGAAGTATTTTTATCCTGACTGCTCTTTATGTTCAGTGGTCAGCAGTTTCTGCGAAAGTTGTTGACGGTGTGCAGGGACGATATTTTATACCCCTGTTGCCGTGTCTTTTACTACCCGTTGCTTATCGAAATGGTTTCGGAAATACAGTACAGATAGAAAAAAAATCTTATTATCTTTTTATAATTGTGCTTTTTTTGAATTTTATTGCATTATCAGACGTTTGCACATTTTATCCAGATGCATTGCAAAAAGACTGGGCTGCTAAACAGATTGCACGATTACCAGATTTATCATCTAAGAAGATTGAAAATATAAATTGGTTCCGCGGTGTTTTTATAGATGCAGTCAATAATTCTCCTGTGGATAATTATGCCGAACGGATAGCCCAAAGTATTAATGTTTCGGCATCTGTTACAAGAATCGTAGGTTGGGCTGTTGATTTGGACAAAAATACAGATGTGAGCGCGGTGTATATAGGGGCGGGGGGGCATTATTTTCAGACGGACTATGGCTATAGAAGGGATGATATTCCCGGTGCAACAGGGGTTCCCTTTACCGATGTAGCGTTCAAAGCAAAGATTCCAACTAAGTATCTGCTGAATGATGACGGCTCCCTTGTCAGGGAAATTGTCTTTATAAAGCTCAGCAAAGATAAGAAGGTGTTATACGAGCCTGTGCGTTATAAGCTTAATGTTCCTGCCGCAGAATATATTGTTTCCATTCCTCCCTTGCCAGAAAGGACTATCGTAAAAAGGAATTGGACATGCGGGGTGTTTATAGATGCGGTTAACGGATCGCTTTGCGATAATGATACGGGAAAAATTGCCCGGCTGATTGATTCCAAGCGGAAAATAACAACGGTTATTGGCTGGGCTGTTGATTTTGATGAGAATTGTGATGTTGATTCGGTATACCTTGTCGCTGACGGCAAGGCGTTCCCTGCGGATTATGGATATACAAGGGATGATATACCGGGTGCAACAGGGATTCCTTTTACTGATGTCAGCTTCCGCATTGATGTGCCCACACAGTTTTTATATAAAAGCGATGACCATACTTTAATTGATAAAATAGAATTTGTGAAAATTGCAAAGGACAAAAGCTGCCGTTATAAGCCTGTGGATTATATGATAGGGGCTGTACAATGATATTTGGCATTTCAAAAATAAGACATTGTTTCCGCAGGAAGCCGGAAATAACAAATCCTGCGTATCTTTCCCGCATAGAGGATAACCGCCGGTATTGCGCTATTCCTAAGGCGGAATATCCTGCGCGGCTTGCGGACTGGTACAAGGAGCAAATGGGAGTGCCGCTGAATCTTGAAAATCCAAGGACATTCTGTGAGAAACTCAACTGGCTCAAGCTGCATGATTCCACCCCGCTCAAGACGCTGTGTGCGGATAAGCTTCTTGCTCCTCGGTGGGCAAAGAAACGCTGTCCTGAACTTCATACGGTGAAAATCTTGCACTCGTGGAAACATGCCCGGGCTATTGATTTTTCAAAGCTTCCGCAAAAATTCGTCCTCAAATGTAACCATGGAAGCGGCATGAACATCATCGTGACGGACAAAAGTACGCTGAACATTCCCGAAGCCGTCGAGAAACTGAACTACTGGATGGCGATGGACTATTCGCACTGGAACCACAGTTTCGAGCTGCACTACTCAAAGATTCCCCGGCGCATAATCTGTGAAGAATATATTGAGAACGAGGGGGGCACGGGCTGTTGGACTATAAAATCCACTGCTTCAACGGTGTGCCGAAATTCATTCAGGTGATTACAGACCGTAATTACGATCATTATGGTTATAATCAGGTGATTTTCGATACGGACTGGAATGACCTTCACATCCGCTATGACGGGCACATGGTTTCAGATTCCTCATTTATCAAGAAACCGGAATGTTTGTCCTCAATGCTTGCGATTGCCCAAAAACTTTCCGAACCGTTTATCTATGTCCGCGTTGATTTATACCTCCGCCCTAATGGTATCTATTTCGGCGAGCTGACCTTTTACCCTGCGATGGGGTGCATCCGGTGGGATCCTCCTGAAACGGATTTGCGCTTGGGGGGGGCTAGTGCTGTTTCCTTGCTGAAGGGCGGGAAGGTCGCCGGATGCATCCTGCTCCGGCAGATTACAAACGCGGGAATTTTTGGCTGATAATTGAGCGATGATAAAAAAAGAAGGCACCGGAAAAATTTCGGTGCCTTTTTTATTGCCCGTCGCAATGCGTTTCCCTATCGTTTATCTTCCATCACTTTGTAAATCTCCCCAATATACATGGTGTGGAAATCATCTTTCTTGTAATTCTGATTGCAGATCTTTTCATCGCAGAAGCTGTAGGGAGAGAACTCCTGCGCATAGAGCTTGCGGCAGAAAAAGACAAGCCGGGCCTGCTTTATCCACGGTGTGCCGTTTGTGTACTCCACGTCGAGCTTTGTTGCTTGAAACTTGTCCTCGTTCCGCCCGCTGTGGCTGCCGCAGTAGTCGAGCGCGGTGCGGTACTTCTGGGGCAGGACGCTCAGCGTGTAGGTGTCGGTCTGGTCTATGATTTCCTTCGTGTAGCGGGAAGGGCGCAGGTAGATGGTTGCAACGCTCTTGTTCCAGAGTATGCCAAGTCCGCCCCAGCTTGCGGTCATGGTGTTTACCCGCCCAGTATGCACGGTGCCATCAGCATCTTCAGATTTTGTGCAGGCTGTTACCAAAAGCCAGTCTTTTCCAATTAATGTAAACGGATTGTCAGATAATGATTCAGGACGAATGGATTTCAACATAGTGGAGATGAGGGAACTTGAACCCCTTACCTCATGCATGCCATGCATGCGCTCTAGCCAGATGAGCTACACCCCCAGAAGATGTTTGTACTATATCAGAAAGCGGGAACTTGGTCAAGCCTTGCACCGTATTTTTTTACTTAATGATGTTCACAAAGTTGTCCACGAAGAGGCCCGCCTTTTCAAGCCCCGAATCATCTGCGGGCAGTGAGAAGAGCTGCCCCTCGCCGGAATCGGGATTGCTCACCACGATTGCCTTGCGTTCAAGCAGGTAGAGGTTCAAAAGCTCCTTGATGCCCGCGCAGAACCAAGTTGCAGCCCCCGCAAGCTGGCGTTTGGGCAGCGTTATCTTGCCGAGCGTGTGCAGGGCGGTAAGCACGTCAAGCGTCTGTGCGCCAAGCTTTGCGTTTTCCTCTTTTACGATGGCTGCCGCCTCCTCGCTGAAATATTTCTGGCTTTCTACAAACGTGTAAATCTGGAAGAGCGGTGCCTTTTCGTGCATTTTGAAGAAGCGGTTCACAATCCCCTTGAATACAGTGGCAGGCGGGTATTTCTTTGCCACCGCGTCAATATCCTTTGGCGTAAAGGTGATAGCCTGAATGTAATCCGCACAAGATGCTATGGTCTGCTTTACGAGGTCTTCGCGGCTGTCAAAGTGGTTGTAGAGGGAGGCTTTTTTTATGCCGAGCCTGTCCGCCACATCCTTGAGGCTTGTCGCCCCGGCAGAATAAAAAAACGAGGCATCAAGCAATGCACGGATAATGTTTTCTTTGCTAATTTTTGCACCCACGGGGTTTCCTCCTCACAAACGTTAGCTATATTTTATAGCACTCTGGCAATATTGGCAAGTCCGATGATGCGGGGCTTGTATTAATCTGGGAAAATTCGCTATTATATTTCCATGATTCCTTGCTTTCCAGACTTCGTACCGGTATCGCTAGAACAGCGGGATGAACTTGTCCCCTTTTTTGCCGGCATCAAGGACGGTATGTGCGAACACAGCTTTGCTACTTTGTTTTTGGACAGCGGCAGGTATGGCTACCGTATTTCCCGCTATGATGACGGCTGCTACCTCATAAAGGGCGAAGCGGGGCGCTGGGTGCGGGCTGGCTTTCTGCATATATTCGGGAATTTCCCCGCAGATGACGCTTTCCGCGAGCTTATCCGCCACCCTGCGCTGGCAGCTTGCAGCTTTCTTACCCTCATTCCAGAAGAACTTGTCACGGAGCGTGAGTCGCTCTTTGCCTCGCTCGGTCTTCACGTGATGTTTGGCAGGGATAATTCCGACTACCTCTATGAGCGCACGGCTCTGGCAGAGCTCAAAGGCAAGGCATTCCATAAGAAAAAGAACCTGGTAAATCAATTCCTCCATGCCCATGAGGGGCGCGTTGAAGCCATCGGCGAAAGGACGCTTGCCGATGCCCTTTCCGTTCTGGAAAGCTGGAAGGAAAAGCGCCTTTCCCGCGGCGAAGACGAAGGGGATTATGTGCAGTGCTCTCTTGCCCTGCGTTACTGGCAGGAATTGGGGCTTTCAGGCATAGTGGTCTATGCAGACGGGCAGGCGGCGGGATTCAGCCTTGGCGAGCGACTGGGCAATGCGGCGATGTACGACGTGCATTTTGAAAAAGCCGTGGAGGGAGTTCATGGCATCTATCAGGCGGTGAACTGGTACGCGGCGCGGAGCCTTCCTGAGGACATCGTGCTCATCAACCGCGAGCAGGATTTGGGAGATGAAGGGCTCAGGCAGGCAAAGCAGAGCTACCGTCCCTGCGGCATGGTGAATAAATATTGGGTCCCTTTGGCATGAAATGCCATTGGCATAATATAGTCAGCATGGTATAATGCATCTGGGATAAAGAAAATATATTAATGCTATTTTACGGGAGTATGGGAGAATATGCGCTTTGTAAGCACGCGCGATAGCAAAAACATAGTGACTTTCAGGCAGGCTTTGCTGGACTGTATGCCGGCAGACGGGGGGCTGTACGTTCCCTTTGAGGCGGAGGATTTGCGCAAGTGGATCCTCTATGCGGATAAGCACACCTCCTTTGCAAACCTTGCGGGCACGCTCACGTCCGCTCTGATAAACAAGGAATTCAGCCCCATCATCTGCGAAGCAATAGCGGTGCGGGCTTTCCCCTTTGAGCCTGTCGTCAGGCAGTTAGATGATAATCTCTTTGTGCTGGAGCTCTACCACGGACCCACGGGCACCTTCAAGGACTTTGGCGTGTCCTACCTGACGGCGGCGCTTGAAACCGTCCTCCAGATGGAGGGCGAAAAGGCAATCCTTTTGGATGCGACGACGGGAGAGCTCGGCGCGTGCATGGCGCAGGCGATGCGCGGCAGGCGGCTTTTGCAATCAGTGCTGATTGCCCCGAAAGGCTGTCTGAGGGGCATTTCGGAACGCGATTTTGTCTGGAACGGCGGAAATATCTATCCTGTAGAGGTGGACGGCACCGAGACGGACTGCCACAACCTTGTCCGCGCAGTGTTCAGCCGTCAGGAACTGGTAAAGAAGTACCACCTCACCGTGGCAAATACGGCAAACATCGGGCGGCTTTTGCCGCAGTCCTTCTTTTATACTTATGCGTTCTCACACATCAAGCATCTGGTGAACGGGGACATCTTTTACGCGCTCTCCGCGGGTAACTACGGCAACCTTGTCTCCGGCCTGTACAGCTGGCAGCTTGCCCTGCCGGTGAACGGCTTTATCGTGCCGGGGACGGCGAACCTCTGCCTTGACTCGCAGGGGCATGTCATGGTGATGGACAGCATTGTGCCGCTTGACAAGCGCCCTGCGGCAGACCCCTCAGACCCGTCAAACCTTGAGCGCATAGAGAACATCTTCAAGGCGAACGCGCTCATGCTCAGGAGCTTTGTCTTCCCCGCAAAGGTGACGGAAGAAGCGGAGCAGAAAGCCTGCCGCGAGCTGTTCATGAAGTACCATATATATGCGGATTCCCAGACGAGCGCCGCCTATGCAGCAGCGTGCCTTCGAAGAGATTTGGTGGACAGCGAAGATGGTGCCGTCGTGCTTGTGTCAAGGGAAGCTCCGTCGCTTGATGAAAAGTTCATCCGCCAGAATATCGGCGAAGCGCCGGAGCGCAGCGAGCATATCGTCAAGGCGTTCGAGCCGGTTCGTCTTTCAAGACCGGCTCTCGCGCCTGGCGATGTTGACAGCCTTATTGCTGTGCTGAATTCTCTGAATCTTCGGCGGCTTTTTTAGCGGCCGCTTTTGCAGGCTTTGCCGGTTTGAAGATGGCCGTAAAGTTTTCGCACTTGTATTCTGCGTTTTCCTTTGCGGTCTTCAGCGCGCGGTAAAGCTTGTAGATGTTGTCGCGCATGATGCGCGGGCTGTACATGCTGAGCGCGGCAAAGCTGTACCACAGCGTGGAATCCATCTTCTCCTTGTTGAACCAGCGAGTGCCGTTGTAGTCATTCGCGCCGGTCAGCAGGAAGGAGTTGGGACCGCAGGTAAGGTCTGTCGCCACCGTGTATGCTGATTTCTGGTAGCCTGCGGTGCCGAAGTTCAGGCTGCGGACGGGCATGGTCACAAAGAGCCGTGTGAAGGTGTCCTTCATGTCCTTAGCCGTCGCGCCCGCCTGCGTGAGGTAGTCGCTGAGCTTCCGGCTGTAGCCCCATTTCAGGCAATTGTTCGTTCCCGCCGTAGATACCATTGCAAATCCGCAGAGGATTTCCGCAGAGTTTTCATAAGCAACAAGCCCCTCGTAGATGTCATTGTCAAATTCCGTCTTAGAAGAAGCCTTCGTCTGCCGGTAACGGGTGGAAGCAGAGTCAGACACAGTCTTTTCTGCACCCTGAGCCGCCGCTGCTGCCGCCACGAGGAATTCAATCTGCTTGCAGAATGCGGTGTAGCGCTGCTCAGGCGTGGCATCGATGGACTTCTGGTTGTTGCGCTTCTCCTTCTGGGTGACGCGCTTCTTTGTGTCTTCCGCAGTCTCTGTTGTCTCCGTCGCAAAGCGGCTTTCCATCGTGTAGTAGGCTATGGCAGCCTCTTTGACGGACTCAAGCAGCTTGTCCAGCTTGGGAGCTTCCACATTCTTGTGCTTGAGCACGGGAATGGGGGTGAAGATGGTGCGGATTGCCTTGAAGAATTCCGGTGTTGCAAATTTCTCCAGAGCGGCATAGAGGTCCTTATAGTGGTATTCCTGCCATGCCACATCGAGGTCAGGCACGCCCTTGCCGTTAAGCAGCTCGTGGAGCTTTGCGTACTTGCCTTCCTCCGTGTCAACAACCTGCCGCACGTCAAGGTAGACCTGATACTCAAAGCCGTTGAGCGCGACGAACATGCCCTGATTGATGATGTCATCGCTCCTCCGCACATACCACAGCCCTGTGCGGTGCTCGCGGAAGATGCAGAAGTGGTCTGCGCCGTAGCTGAGCCCCACGCCTTCAGCAAGGCTCCGCGAGACAAGCTGCTTGTCGTTTTCGATGACCATCGCGCCATAGGCTTCGATACCGGCCATGATGAAGTTTTCCAGGGCACCGTCATGCACACGGATTTCCCTTCTCTGCTCATCGTCGTCCGTATCGAGGATTCCATCTGTCCATAGATTCGTTCCCCAGGACATTGCCCGGAATCCTCCTCCCAGTCTGGATCGCAGTACGTAGTCCAATCCCCAAAGCCCTTCTTCCATAAGGCGGTTGTACAGGTCCGTATTCCCTTTCTTCTTGGCGGTCAGCGCCATCTGGAACAACGAGTAGGAAATCTCTGCCGTCTGCAATGTCTGCTGGGACATGTCTCCCGCATCATGCCATCCTCCGTTCAAGGGGATGACCTTGCCGTCATATACTGCATGCAGGTCAGTATGACAGCTGCCGTGTTTCCCGGGAACGGGATATCCGCATCTTTCTACGAAAAGGAAGTTTACTAGCCTCCATGCGGAATCTTCCCAGACGTTGTCGTCGATATAAAACGGGTATGTCTTGAAGTCTCCCGCCTTGATGTAGTATCTGCCCGGAGTCGTGAGGGAGCTGAAGTCGATTGTCCTGAAGTCCCCAAGTCTGGTTTTCTGCTCGGTGACATTTCCGCTGAAAACGACTCTGTCATCGTCGTATCCCAGGATTTCGAAGGATGAGGGGTTTCCGTCGACATTGACAATGGCGCTTTTCGTTGAGCCTGTCGTGTAGCCGGTGGTCGAGAAAAGTATCCTGTTTCTGGCGGGATGCCACCCGACAACAGTCTCGGGGTCTTCTATCTTTTCGATCAGGACGTTGTCTACATCAAAAGACAGGGTGTCACCCATCGTCAATTCCCGGCCGAAGACTTCGATAGCGAATTTGATGCAGGTAACCTTGTCCCTCGCAAGGTTGTCCATCTCGATAAAACAATCGTTCCAGTGGTTGTTTTTCAGATTGATCTCATGGTAACCTTCCCTTCCGTACCGGTCCGGAACTTTGATTTCTCCGTCATTCTCGATGTAAAGGTTCAGATAGACCGTCCTGGCACCTTCACATGAAGGATAGATACTGAAACGAAGCCGGTTATAGCCCCTCCAATCGGCTCCGCCCATATCATAGGTAGCCATGCACGTGCCTCTTCCGAGGCCCCATCCGAGCATCGGCTCCGGTCTTGAGGGGGCTATCAGTCTCAAGGAACTTTCCCCTTGACGGCTTCTTTCTTTCGTCAGGGAAATCTCCCCTATTCCGGTATGTGTCCATCCGTCGAGTGATTCCATGTCGAGAAGAAGATCGGATCTGACGGCAGGTTTATCCTTTGCGAAATTCTCGAAAGAGAGTTCCTCATGGATGGGGAGAGGTCTGTGAACATAGCCTGTCGCTATGATGTCCTGGCGAAGTTGAGGGTCCACCTGGGCAGAAACCTGCATGCCCGTTCCCAACAGGCACATGGTCAATATCAAGATAAAAAGAGACTTGCGCATAAGTAGTGGTATTGATACAAATTTATCCTCCAAAAAGATTTCCGGGGTTTGAATACTGACAAGTATGGTTAGATTCCCGACAAACATTGACGGGGGACCGGATTACGCTGAGACTCAGGATGAATTGCTTCATTATGCTCGGAATGGGGCATCCCGGCTACGGAAAGCCCGCCCTCTCTGATGCCTTGACAGGAGAAGCCTTTCAGCTTGAAGAAAGCGGCAATACGACTATCCTCCCTGCAGAGCCGCAAGAAGGACTTTCGCAAATAAAAAGGCAATTCCCTCTCCTGTACCGGCTGGACAGAAAAGGGAACTACTTAAGAATCAGGCTTTGAAGGACAAGCGAACGAAGAATCAGCCTAAAGGATATCCTCTTCTACCAGTCATCACTTCTGAAAGGGAAGGCTGGCAATCCGACGGCATTGAAGAGGTTTCCTATCATGAAATCCCTGAAACAGTACCTGACGGCAACAGGGTTCTCGACTTCCGGACTGCTGACAAGGACTTCGTCATTGGTGTACGGCTTGTAGGAAGCCGTAGCTTTATGGAAGACCCTGTCTTCACCTGCCACCTCGAACCCTTCAATACCGGACAGTCTTCCGACGCCTCCGGTCATGTTGTCGAACTTGACAGATATCTGACTGCCTTCTATCTTCATGGAATTGTAGGTGGGGTAACCTATTTCAAAGTAGGTCTTCCCGTACAGGCGGTTCAGAGCGATGTAGGCAAGACGCTCCCCCACTTTGCGCTTCTGCGCCGGATGAATCTGATAAGTCTCATACGGGTACACCAGGTCATTGATGCAGACGATGTCACTGTTGGGAATGAGGCTCTTCGCCTTGAACTGCTGCTCCCTCAGATAAGCTCCTGCCGTTCCGTCAGCAGTATTGTAAGCATAGGGGGCTATCTGCACATAATAGAAAGGAATGTCACCCAGGCCGATCTGTTCCCTCCACTGTCTTACAAGAACCCCAAGAAGGCGGGAATAGTAATCCCCCTGGTCTCCGACATTTGAACATCCCTGATAATAAATAATTCCCTTAACGGTATAGTTAAGAACGGGATTGAATGTGCCGTTCCCCCAAACGAGAGGACGAACCCAATCCTGGGAATAATTCTCCTCAAGGGACTTCTCGTCAAGTTTAATGGAGGTGTATCGTTCGAGATTCTCCTTCGTCAGCCAGCTTTCGACCTTTGTTCCTCCCTTGTTGGCCTCTATTATTCCCACCGGGATCCCGAGGGTACGGGAAACAAGCCGGGCGAAAAAGTAAGCCGTAGCGCTCTGCCACATGACGGTGTTGGGATCAGTAACCTGCCACTTGGTGTCCGCATTGTCCAAAGGAACCATGCTCTTTACGGAGGGGACCTTAGCATAGCGTATGGCCCCTTCCCGTCCGGCATCAGCAACTACGTCCATATAATCCTCCACAGGACAGTTGTCGAATCCCCTTATGGGCATTTCCATGTTGCTCTGACCTGCAGCTATCCAGACTTCGCCTATGAGAATATTGCTGATGACTGTCTTTTCTCCGTCATCAAATGTGATGGTATAGGGTGTCATGCCTGCATCCGGAGTGTCGACACTCAGAAGGAAACTGCCGTCGGACGCTGCTGTCGTAGAATACACCGTGGAGGTCCATGAGGGTGAAACCGTCACCTTCTTTCCAGGGGAAGCCTTTCCCCACAGACGGACGGAGGTATTCCTCTGAAGGACCATATTATCACCTATAAGATTATTGGGAGTAACTTTTGCCGAGGCCAGGACTGTAGCCATGACCAAAAGGGCTGACACTACAAACTTCTTCATAAATAAAGCAATCTTTTTCCGGAAATCCCTACCGATGGGATTTTTGTAAAGATAGTATGAAAAGGGAATCCCGCAATGACGACAACCTGTAAAAATGTCTCACACTCAGAGTAAAAAGAGAAAGAGAGAAAAATTTTAGTAATTATTTCACCTTGTATCCAACTTGTGGCACAAGCAGATGTTATATTTGCCCGAAAATCATACGCCATGAAATACACAAGACTCTGTTTCACTCCCCATGGGTTGGAGGACAATCTCCTTTCCATATGCAAGCTATACCATGGTGAGGGTGAAAACCCCTACGAGGTCGATTCTCCCGATCAGGGCGAAAGAATGATCCAGTTTTTCAAGTACCACCTTTTCGATGCAGAGAAGAGTCTCACCGAGAACGCCGCCCACTGGAAATTCCTCCTGCTTCAGGAAAAGGGCGGGGCTTACACTTCTGAAGATCACCTGGCGAAAAAGATGTATGAATTCGTGATCGGGAAAAAGCTCTCCGCAATGGAAGAGTCCACCGGAATGGATTTCAAGCAGGTGTGGAAAAGGTTCTTCCCGGAATAAGCATACAAATAAAAAGGAGAATTCATAAAGAAAAGGAAGCATTTAAGTATCTTTGCGAAATCAAAAATGTCACCGGTCTTCAAATGAAACACAGAAAAGATTACCTCAGCATATCAGAAGCACTGAATTCCCTGTCAAAGATTGACTTGACTACCCTCATGTTCATCGCTTTGAACGGCGATATGACCATTTATGGGCTGCAAGAAATGGGAAAGAAAAGCAAACTCCATCCCAAAGACATTACTGTGTCAGTCTTTAGTCTTGTCAAATATGGCTACGTTATCGCTGGGGGGTATTTCTATTCAGAAAGGTACTATGTCCGTAAAATAGATGAACTGTCTGTGATGATTGAAAGCCTCCGGACTCTTGATAAGGCCGTTATCGAAGCGACAGGTAATTTCCGTGACCATTGGAATAACCCTCTTAAGGATACTACACTCTGGAAATGCGCCCAGTGTCTTGTTTCAAGTGACGCCATCGGTCTGAGAGCATTGTACAAGGAGGAGCCTGAAGATATGTTCCCCTTGGTTTTGAACAGCTTCGGTGAGCCATTCTGGGAGACATTGTACCTGGTGGTCGGCGAGGAGGACATCACCCTACTTAATGAAGCCATTCTCGTCAACGCATACAACAGCTCCTATTTCCGGACCAATGACACGGTCGGCACTTTACAAAAAGCCTTCATAAGGTATACCGATGCAAACCGGATAAGCAGCACAATCCGGAATGAGATAATGGACATGATTCACTGTTACGGGTTTCTTTATGAAGGTACTCCCTTCATCAAAGCCAATATCCCCTCCGGATATTATTCTCTCTGCGTTGAGGGCGTAAAAGCCCTTTATGGAAGAAATACGGATGAGGCGATAAAGCTTTTCTCCGCAGCAATGAAACTAAGGAACCCGGAACATAATATAAAAAATGTCTTTTACGAGACCACACTCTGTTTCCTCCTCATTCTCGCATACAAGATGTCCGATAAGGATGAAAACAAGAAAAAGATCCAGCAGTTCCTCAACAAGAAGATAGACTCCGATCCGAATTACTTCAGTCCGGCGGAATTCACCGCCAAGTATGTCGAAACCTTGGAGACCGAAAAGGGTAAAAGATATGTGGAGAACCTGCATATGGACATGAATTTGTTCAATGTCGCCGCTTATCAATATGAGGCCCTTTTCAAACATTTCTTCAAAATGTCTTTACCTGAAAAGGATCTTGAGCTGTTGGAAGGCCGACCGGTCATTGCAGTAATCAGCCACGAGCTGTCGTATTGGGACAATTCCAAAGCCGGACAAGACTTTTCGCACACCTTTGGAGGCAAGCCCATCCTTGGAGGACTCGGCGGGAAAGAACAGTGGGAACTCCAGATCGAAGCCGTAAAGGGGCTGATATCAAAAGTCGGAAAAGGCAGTAAAGAAGCAAAGGGTGAGGATAAGACCACCAGGCTGGTTTATTTCCTGAATGATGAAACCATCGAAGTCAGGGAACAGGGCATGCTCAAAAACGGCAACTGGGGAAAGGGAAAGAAAGTCTCTTTCGAAACCTTCGTTGCGGGGAATATAGACTGCGCTGATGATACCGACAAGAAGGTGATGCTTGCGGCCCAAAACCATACTACAAACTCATATTATTACAGAAGGCATCTCTATCTCAAAGACGCGATCTACAGCCTTATCGGCTGCGACAGAGTCTTCGATGAGAGGACAAACCTTCCGGTAACCGTCCTCGAAGACAAGCTATATATCTCGATCACGAAGAAAAAAGACAATCTGGTCCTGGAGAGCAACGTAAAGAAATGGGACCTTGACCTTGGCAAACGTACCTTCATCAGCATCAGTCCCGACAAAAGGACATACAAAGTGATACAGGTCGGAAAGGACCAGACGCTGCTTCTTTCATACCTTCTCGGAATCGGGAAGTTCCCCCTTGCATCTGAGGAAGCCCTCAAGCAGATTCTTCCTTCACTTGGCGAGGTCATAGAAATCCACTCCGATCTCCTTGAAGGAGGGTCAAGTCTTGAAAAGAGGGAAGGAAGCCCTACCGTGATTCTCCGCATCATTCCGAGTTCGGACGGATTTCTGACATGCGCTTTCGTCCGTCCGCTTGAAGGCGGAACATTCACGAGCGTTCCGGGAGAGGGACAGAAGTTGATCTATGACCAGATCGGAAGGACAAGGTACCAGGTCTCAAGATCCCTCAAAACCGAGAAGGAAGCATATGAAGATTTCTGCGACTTCTGCTTCGAGGAACTTGGCCTCTCACCGACCGGAAACGGAGAATTGGACCTGTTCCCGGAGGAACTGCTTTCCATCCTGGACAACTTCGCCAAAGACAAAAGGTTCGCCCTCGAATGGCCTGAAGGTCATTCCATGAGGATCAAGGGGGCGCTCGGAACCTCCTCTTTCAAGATGTCTCTCCGTTCCAGGGAATCCTGGTTCGATGTAGAAGGAGACGTGGACATCGACGGGGACAGCATACCGGTCGCAACGATAATGGAACTTCTCAGCAAAGGGACGGTCGGCACGAATTTCATCCGCCTTTCAGAAGGGGAATACCTCAAGATCTCGGATTCGCTGAGAAAGCAGCTCCAGAGACTGGAATCCCTCACAGTCTCATCCAGAGGCAAGTCCAGCATATCCACTTTCAAGGTCGGACAACTCGCCGAAATCCTCCGGAGCAGCGGACTGGACATCAAGGTCGACAAGACCTTCAATGAACTCGTAGCGAAGATCGAAGCCTCTTCGAAGCTCAACTTCGATGTCCCCAAAGAACTGAACGCCACTCTGAGGGACTATCAGGTCGACGGCTTCGAATGGATATCAAGGCTCGATTCCTGGGGCGGAGGCGCCTGTCTTGCCGACGATATGGGACTCGGAAAAACAGTTCAGGCGATCGCTTTCATGCTGATGAAAAAGGACAAGGGCGCTTCCCTTGTCGTATCTCCCGCCTCAGTGATACTTAACTGGAAGAGGGAAATCTCACGTTTCGCCCCCTCTTTCAATGTGACCGTACTCAACACCGCCCCGGACAGGAAGAAAGCCATCGACGAGGCCGGTCCTTCGGACATCATCCTCTCCACCTACGGCCTTCTCGTATCGGAGAGTGAAGCCATCTGCGCCAAGGAATGGAACGTCGTATGTCTCGATGAGGCACATACGATAAAGAACCGTGACACCAAGATGAGTGCCGCAGCAATGAAGCTCAATTCTTCTTCCAGACTGATTCTGACAGGTACCCCTGTTCAGAACTATCTCGGTGAGTTGTGGAACCTCTTCCAGTTCCTGAACCCCGGTCTGCTGGGCTCGTTTGAGCAGTTCCAGACCAAGTTCACCGGACCTATCGAGAACGGTGACAAGGAAAGAAGCTCTCAACTCAAGCGCATCATCCAGCCTTTCATTCTGAGAAGGACAAAAGCCGAGGTCATAGACGAACTCCCCGACAAGACCGACATTACCCGTGCAGTGGAACTGTCTGCCGAAGAGACTCTCTTCTATGAAGCACTGAGGCAGAAAGCCCAGGAAAGTCTCGCTTCCGAAGATAAGGTGAACGTCAATGCCCTTGCCCAGATCACCATGCTCCGGGAGGCGGCATGCTCGGCAAGCCTTATAGACAAAGGATGGGCGGGTTCACAGTCGAAGATTTCCGCACTCATGGAAATCGTTCCTGAAATTCTATCGGGAGGAAACAGCCTTCTTGTCTTCAGCCAGTTCACCTCCTTCCTGAACCTTTGCAGGGCGGAACTTGACAAGGCCGGAATCCCCTACTTCTACCTTGAAGGGGCTACCCCTATCAAGAAGAGGGAGGAAATGGTCCAGGAATTCCAGGCAGGGAAGAAGAAGCTCTTCCTCATAAGCCTTAAGGCTGGTGGTCTTGGTCTCAATCTTACCGGAGCCAACTACGTCATTCACCTTGACCCTTGGTGGAATCCGGCTATCGAACAGCAGGCGACGGACAGGGCCTACAGAATAGGCCAGAAACAGAATGTGACCGTCTATCACCTGATTTCACAACACACCATAGAAGAAAAGATAACTAGGCTTCACAAGTTCAAAAAGGATATGGCTGACGCCATTCTTGAAGGCACCAATGTGAGTCATGCCCTCACCATGGATGAACTGCGTGAACTTGTCCAATAAAATCTTCCGCCATGAAAAAGGCCCGTTATTTCCGGACAGCCCTCGCGACCGCCATCCTGCTCTTTTGCTTCAGCGGCCTTTCCTCCTTCGGGCAGAGCGTCTCTGACGCTTCGTTCAGGATTATTGCCCACTTCAAAAGCGACGGCACGATCCAGGACACTTCCTACAGAATCATAGGACACATCAAGGATGACGGAACCATCCAGGACGGGTCCTACAAGATTGTCGGCCGCATGCGCAAAGACGGGGCTTTCCAGGACGATTCCTACAGGACAATGGGATTCCTGAAAGACGACGGAATGGTGCAGGACTCCTCATACAAGATTCTCGGATACATAAAGGATGACGGCACTGTCCAGGACTCATCATACCGGATCATCCGATGCGCCAAAGGCTTACCCAAGAAATGGGCAGCATACTATTTCTTCTTCAGGAAGTGATGCGGCTGAAACCTCAACCGATGATATTCACCATGCGGACATACCGGTGACCGAAACAGTTACGGATACCGTCCTCCTCGAAACCGCACTCCTCGTAAAGGGACTTGAGTTTGTTCTCCCCCTCCATTACGATAAGGCTCACCTTGTTGAAGCCCAACCCCTCAGCTACCTCAAGAGCCTGAAGGATGAGGATCTTCCCGACATGGTGTCCCCTCATTGAAGGAAGGACCGCCAAGGAATCCAAATAATACTCCCCGTCGGATGTCTCGTCATCCATTTGGGGAAGAGTGAATCCTGTCTTGTCTTTTATGATCGAAAAGGTGGTTTCTTTCTTTTCCCTGTAATCGGCTCCATTGTAAGAGGTG
>ERZ842401.1967-NODE-1967-length-28140-cov-4.765177_pt1 | contig 28140 bp, 36 predicted proteins | sample MGYA00521270_ERZ842401 | MGnify/ENA primary metagenome ERZ842401 (study PRJEB31892, sample SAMEA3878208) | bioreactor metagenome | biome: Moose rumen | place: Sweden | collected 2011-10 | study: EMG produced TPA metagenomics assembly of the PRJEB12797 data set... | reverse complement strand
ATCAAAAAAATGGGTATAAAAAAAGAGCATTGCCAGAATGACAAAACTCTCTAATTATCGTGCAGGGCGGAGAGTGCGAAACTCCGCCCCGTATGGAGGTTGAAATAAATGAAAAGAAATATATATGGTAACGCTTTGCGAAGCGTATTACCCTTAGTTGTCAATCAGGAACTTTTGCAATTCTTCCTGTTGTGCTTTTAGCTTGTCTATTGAGTTTCCGGTCACTTCGTGATTCATAATCACTATGAGGCTTTTGCAAATTTCTCGTTGCATTTTCGCTTGCGAGTTCATCTGTGACTCCAACAATTCAAATTTGCGGTTGCCTAATTTTAGAGACTCTTCGTGTTCATCCACTTTCTTTTTCAATTCCTTAAACGGAGAAAACATTTTGGATATCGCAGAGACACCAGCCACAACCGCTGTGATCGCTCCGAAAATCGCCAATATTGTGTTAAATGTGATTGCTAGATCATGTCCATTCATTTATTGATTGTCCCCTTTTCTTACGATGTTTTGGTGTATTGAATGGTAACAACTAGTGGTTGGTTTCCATATCTCACACGATCTGTTCCGTATTTAAGGGCATAATGATTAGAGGAACTATTATACCATACATATACAGAAGTATGAAACTGTCCATTGTCAGACACGAAATTCAAAGGAAGCCATGACGCATTATTTTCGCTCCAATACCCGTCTTGACTGACAACATTCTCAATATTCAAATCGTCAATCAATAAATTATTTGCAACATATGTCCCATCTGTTGCGACAACAGGAAATACTAATTCAAAAGACTTCTGATAAATTGGCTTTCCGTCAACCCAAGTACCAATCAACCTTTCCTCTGTGGAGTAGTCGTTTTCCGTGCCTATGGTATAGTCAAGTGCCGGGTCGGTAGTTTTGGTGTAACGGACAGTTACATACCCAATAAAATCAGATCTATCAGTACCCGTAATAATATAAATATTTGTTTTATCCGCTGAACAGTGAACTCCTCTTTCTAAATATCCTGGATTTATCTGTGGAATAGTAATAATTGTTGAACCATCCACAGTAATTGCAAAACCAGACTCAACCCAAATATTATTAATATTTGAAATGTTATGAGTAAAATTTAATTGGCCTGCGTTTAACAAATTACCACAATTAAAAGTTTTCTGATACAACGGTTTCCCATCAATCCACTGCCCTATCATCTTCTCATCTGTCGAATACACATTGCTCTTGTCAAAATACTGAACCATTTGAGGAAGGTACAGATTATCGCCTATATGCTCAATCAACTCTTGAAGCTGTTCTTTTGTTGCATAACTCAATCTCTGTCACCTCCTTAGTCTGTGGTCTTTGTGTATAGAATAGTAATGTAAACGTTATCTATTGGAGAAGAATTTGCATTTCGATAACCTCTTAAATGAAGTCCCGTAACAAATAAAGGCGTATCAACTGATATAACAAGTGTTCCCGGATGATTTACATTAAATGGTAATGTGATTCTATCAACATTATTCCATCTTGCACTTCCATAATTAAGTATGATTTTATCAATATTTAATGCACTTAATTCACTGGGCTGTATTATCGTTATATCGGTAGGTGTGTTTGTGATGGTAGCAGACCATGAATCATCATGAAAAGTCTTTTGATAAATCGGCTTACCGTCAATCCAAGTCCCGACCATCCGTTCCTCGGTGCTGTAGTCGTTCTCGTTGCCTAGTCTGTACGGTAAAGCCGTATCGCTTACTTTCGTGTAATATAACGTAATGTAAGACTCTGTGAAGGTCGAATAATCGCCGCCAGTCGTTATCCGTAATTTTGACTGATTCTCTATTATGTCTACGGATATATTATTTGCCAAAATCGGGTTTGATCTCGGCAATTCTAATGACATACCATCACTACTTCTCAATGCGTATCCATCTAAACGCTTAACCAAGATTGTATTCGCAGTCGCAACAGTTATGTCTTTCAATGTAGCGTTCGGCAATGCCCCACAATTTATTGTTTTGGTGTAAAGCGGCTTATTGTCCACCCACTGCCCGACTATCTGCTCATCCGTACTGAACAGCATCGACTTATCAAATTGCTGTACCAACTGCGGAACGTGGAGGTTGTTGCCTATGTGTTCAATGATTGCGGTTAAGTCTTGTTCGTTTACTTTTCCCATAACTTTTACCCCCTTATGTGGTTTTGGTGTAGCGGATGGTGATATTTTTTACATAAATATTGTCATAATTAGAAAAATATTTAATATAATCGCCTTCTGTGAATAAATGTCCCATCATCGAATTAAACAGTCTTTGATTGCTGCTTGATACCGTTTCTGTTCCATTCCCAAAATAGCTCATTATTGTTTCAATATTTGAGCTACTAAGACTTATAACAGTTATAGGCGCGTTTTTTGTTACCGTAGAATTTATAGCAATCGTCTTCTCATACAGCACCTTCTCCGTTCCGTCAGCTTCGATAACCTTACCGACAATCCGCTCTGTTCCCCGAAGGTCAATTATGTCATATGTGCTTGCAAACTGCCCCGACTGTAACGTAGTTGCGTCAAAAGCGTCCTCGATAGCCTGCAACTCTGCCGCTGAAAGGCTCTCCGTCATTTCCGTTACGTCTGTTTCCGCTACGTCTGCCGCCGCCCAAGCGCCTGTGTGTGCCGCCGTAAACTCGTATACCTTGCCCTCATAGCTTACGATATCGCCAATCGCATAAGTCGCCGTATCGTCAAAAGCCGGAGCGATTGCCGTTGTGTCTGCTTTTGCCCCGTCAACCGTATTCAAAGCCCCTAATGCGCCCTCTACGGTCGTTCTCGACGTACCGCCTATTGTTATCGCCGTGTCGAGCGTTTTCGGTTGTAAATCGCTGTCTGATTGCGTCTTGACCGTTTCCCACGAGTAAGCCGAACCGTCCGTTACACACTTGTAAAAATACCCGTTTGTATACGTCGCTGTGGTAGCGCCCGTATACTGTACGATAGCGCCCAAATTATCAACACTCGCCGTCGGCATTGTCGCATACTGTATCGTATCGCTATCAACCGTTACAACCGTCGTGTCGTTTGTGCTATCATCTGTCACCGTTGCCCCGACAAACTTTAGCTTTTCACGGGCTGTCATATCCGTTCCCGACTCATTTACAATCGTGTGACCGCCCGAACCAGAACCGCCCGAACCGCCACCGACCAGAATGCCAACAGGAATGTCAATCTCCGGCTCGTTCTCACAACTGAACGTCACCGCATTAGCCGCCTGCGTCGTTACCGTTATGACCGCATTTCTCGCCGCTTCAAGCTGTGCGTCCGTCGCCGTGTTTAACATACCAACAACGCCGTTATCGTCCGCTTTTAAGCCCGTGACCGTCAAGGTCTGACTATTGCTCGCCCACGCCGAAGCAAGGAGCGTAACGGTGTATAACTCGCCACTACCGGACGTTCCACCGCCGCCCTCGAACTTCTTAAACTTTCCCGAAGTTGCGCTCGGTGTAGCTGACTTATCGTACAAATAAATGTACCCGTCGTCCTGACATACCGTGAAATATTTAGCAGGCATAAGATTATCATTGACCGTAAGCATTTCCGCTAACGATAATGTCATTGTATCGTCAACCGGATTAGCCGATGTTCTGTGAAACGCCTGTGAAACATTTATAGCCATATCTTATTGCCCCTTTCTTAATATTTGAACGTGAACGCCGCCGCCGTGTCTGTCGTCGGAGCCTTCGGCATGTATACGTAATAATTGAACCCGTTAACCGTAAGGGTCGTTCTGTTCCAACCGGAAATAGTCTCAAACCCGTTAGAGTCCAGAATACTTGACAGAGTCCCGTATGAACTATCGTAAGCGAATACCATATACTGATTGGACGTTGTGAAATTAAATGTTTTCTGACCCTTTGCCGTGACGTTCTCGGTTAATCCCGTAAAGTCTGAAATTGCGGAGTTGTTCGATACCCCGTAATAGTACGGCTGAATAAATGTAAGGGTCTTGCTTGCCGTTGCTGTGCCTGCCGCAAGCGGACTTCCATAGTTGCCGCCTTTGCTGTCTAATGGTTGCGGACCTGCCGCATAATCGACCGTACCCGTCATTACAATCGTTCCCTTTGTAGCCCTTGTAAGTGCCGGAACCGTAAACGAGCCGGAACTTGCGCTTGAATCGCTGTACTCGGTATCTGCGCCTGTCGTTGCAATAGCGAAATTCGTAGCCGCACCGCCTCGGTCGTTCTGTTTCGTGCCGTTCAATGTGATAGCACCCGCATTATACGTAAGCGTTGCCGCTTTTGACGCAATCGTAGCGCCAACCGCATAATAGGTGTTCGCAGAATAAGCCAAAGAAGCACTCGGAGCTGTGAACGTCGGATAAAGCGTAGGATTTAACAAGTCATTCCACAACGTATCGTAGCTTGTACCCTGTGAGTAACTTGTACCTGCGTCAATACCGCCTACGTCAATCGCCGCCGTAATATTGATACCTAATTCTCCCCCGCCGGAACCACCGTCTTGAACATTCTTCGCCGTCCAGATATACGCTCCTGCGCTTTCGGGGTCTTCGATGCACTCATAAAAATAACCGCTCGTATAAGCAGTTGTTGTCGTTCCTGTGTATTGTACTATCCGTCCAACATCGTCTACCGTCAGCGGCGTCGGCATCGTCGAAAACTGTAATACGTCCTGTTTATCGGTCTTTAAATCCGCTATATCGTCTGCGTTCTGCTTTCCTTTATTTCCCGCATAAGCCGTACTCGACGTTTCGCCAAGCGCAAGGCTTTCGGATATTTCTGCGAACACCGTACCAGACCACCGATAGGTCTTTTCCGTGGACAGGTCAATGTAAATCTTGCCCGTCTCTCCGTCTATCTCTGTCGTGTAGGTATCTTCCTCGTAAAACTTGCCGTCTGCCGGATTGAGGTATCCTTCAACAACATCATCTACATAGGACGGGAGCTGACTACTCGGAACCTTGCCGTTGGCATCCAACTCCGCAACACCCTCACTTGCACCCTTTTGAGCCATCGGGATTGCCAGAATGTTCACAGCCTTGTTTGCGTCCGGCGTTACCGCTGTTCCATTCAACTGGATTGTTTCAATCGTGTTTACGTCGCCGTCTTGAACTTTGCATTTCTGCCAGATATATGTACCCGGATTATCAATATCCTCAACGCATTTATAATAATACCCGTTCTGATAAGTCGCTGTTGTAAGCCCGATAAACTGTACTATCTGTCCGTGAATCGAAGCTGACGCAACGGGCATCACATCGTACTGTATAATGTCCTGTTTCTCATCTAATGCCGCCGCAATCGCTTGATTCTCGACCGGATTAGCTGATGTATCGTCAATCGCTGAATCGACCGTGATACCGTCTTGAACAGGTATGTTATCCCATTCGTATGTACTCGGAGAAGCTGTTGTATCCTCAACGCATTTGTAGTAGTAGCCATTCGTCAGCGTCGCCGTTGTCTCCCCGACGTACTGATATATCGTCCCGACGTTATCTGCGCTTGCTGCCGGAAGTGTATCAACCTGTATTGTCTGACCAGCTCCCGAACCCACCTCTTGCCAGTTTGCTTCAACTGTCGTATCGCTTCCTATAAGCGTATATGATTTATGCTCAGATTTTACATAAACCGTCATTCCTTCATAAAAATACGGGAACGAAGTTGATGCAAGTAAATCTGCTTTACTGTTGACTACCTCTCTACCATCAAGAGGAGCAGCCATTTTAGGCTCTATATTTGAACCTAATGATAATGTACCCGGTGTCCTTGCCATTATTTTTACCTCACTAAAAAAGCAGAACTATTATTAGCTCTGCTGATTAATGTTACCTTTATATTTATACGTATTTGGTGGATCAAGCCAATGTTCTTCCGGCCATCCTTGTGTTTTCCTCCATATAATAGTGTTATATCGAATATTTAATAATTCACTCCACTCAGATAGCGTATGGATAACACCATTTTTTTCAATAAAAACATTTGTTGATTTATTGTTTCCTTGCTCTTTGTATGTAGCCCATCTGCAATTACTCGGCTTATAATCATCATTTATATTGTTTCTCTCTATTGTTAAACTATCATCATAACCATGACTTAAAGCCCAATCTCTATAACTCTCGAAAGAACAATTCCATTCATTACAAACTTTTATTCCCTTCCCTCCATAATTGGGATAACTAATATTACGTGGATTATTGCACCGATCTCTCATTGTTCGCCATTCACGATATAATCTTGTTTTAGTCATTCTATGAGTCGAATGAGCTTTTCCATTTCGCTCTCCTTGTTTACATCCACATCCTTTAGTATTTCCACTTCTTAATTGAGTACCAGACTTCACTTTTTCAGTACCACAAACACATCGACATAACCATAACGCACCATTTTTCTTTTTGCCAGTATCATACACTCGCTTTATTACTGTCCAGTCACCAAATGTTTGACCAGTGATATCTTTCACTAATCGTTCTTTCCAACATCCACATGTAGTAGAATCGCCAGAAAGCAAACCTTTTGATAATATATCAACTTCTCGACCGCAAGAGCATCGACAATGCCATTTTATATCTTTTGATTCATTCTCATCTAAAAGATATAAAACTGTTAACTCACCAAATGTTTGACCGGTTAAATCTTTGGTTTTATGAATCCGTGCATTGCAAGTTTTAACCGCTCCTGTTTTTAAATTGTTTTCTAACACAATCTTTTCTCTGCCACAACTACAACGACAAAGCCATCTTCTTTTGCCTGGCTTTAATTGCTCCGCCTCTTCAATTACTGTAAGTTCATTAAACGTATGACCTACTAAATTCTCATATTTTATCAATATATATTACCACCTTTCAACTTCTTTTAACTTATTTCAAGTATATCATATCCAGAAATAAATTGCAATAAATTGAAAGGCAGTATATAATATTTCCTAAAAAAGGAGATATAATTATGACCTCAAATCGCGGATTAAAAAATCGGACAGCAATATCAACATCTATTGATAAAGAACTTTATGCAAAACTCAAAGCTTATTCTGACGAAACATCAATACCAATAAGCAAACTATTTGATAAAGCTGTCACTATGTATCTTCAATCTGTAGGTATTACGACCACTTAATTCTTATAGTACGTGAACCTGCACTATATCCCCTGTTATCTCGGTATGTAACATAGTTGACCGAATTACCCGCTGCGTCATTGTGAGTAGTCGTTCCTGTTGTGAACTCACTTGAAACATCGTCGTAATTTCCGGAAAGATCGTTTAATACTTCCAAAGCCGTTATATTCCAAGAAGCAGGCACGTGAAATTCTTCTGGATTGGCAACCGTCTGACTAGGGAACACCCACGATTTTACTTTTGTTGACTTACTAACAAGTGGCTCTTTGGCTATCGTTGTTATGTTCGCCGCATTAGAATATAAAGCATCAACAAATTCATACGTTGTTGTACCGCTGTTAACGCTCCCTGACCCTAACGGCGTACTGTATGGATTACCCGCACTGTCAAGCGGCTGTTCGCCCTCATCATAGTAAGCTGTGCCGTAGAATGTCTTGTTACTCTCGGAAACTGTCTCGCTAAAGCTGTTTGAAGTCTGCTTCGTGCCGCCGTTCAGACTGTAGCCATTTGCCGCACCAGACCTATAGCCCGAAGTCCCGTAAGCGGGATTTATCGACCCCCTGTTAAGCGAAACCGTGAACGTGACCGCAAGCGTCGCACCCTTTTCAAGTAACATCGTGCTAGGACTCTTAGAAAGGCTTGCGCTAGGATTGGTCAGCGTCGGGTAAAGGACGGGACTTAAAACATCCCTCAATATCACTTCCAACTTCGTATCCTTCGCCCATGTCTTGCCGACCGAAACACCACCGACTGCCTTAGTAGCCGTCATGGCGTTTTCAAGCTTCGCCTCGGCGTCAACTTCCTGTGTGCCAAGCTGCTCCCATTGGTATTCCTCGGCTTCGCTGTCCCAAACGTAAATGTATTCCGTGTAAAGGTTGCCATTCGGTGTCTCTGCCGTCTTTATCAGATAAATCGTTGTCTGCGAAATGTACTCTGTAGGCAATTCTTCAACGATTTCGTACTTAACAACCGGAACAACACCCGTATCCTCAACTGTGCCGTCATCCATATTAACGAGCAAGTGACCGTCGTTGCTCACCTCAAACGAGATAATCCCACGCCCAGGGTCTCCCTTGATACCCGCTATCTTGCCTGCGTTGTACCAATCATTGTCATCCACGAGCCACACGTAAAGGTCAGGGTTCCCATCCTCGCCAACAAAGTAAGCGTCGCCTGCTTCGCCTGTTGGATGAATCGCAATCAAATCTTCATACGATGCGTACTGTGCCTTAATCGTGAATGATTTACCATCCTGCCCGTCACGCCCTTTGAGGTTCGGCGTCAAGTAGTGGCTTTCCTTTGTCGTAATATCAAGCACGTACTGATCGTCGGTATTCCGATAAACGTTTATCATCGGCGCATAACCCTCTACCGTAGGGACCTCATTCTCGGTTTTCTGGGTCGTGCCGTCCGAATATGTGATGATCAAGTGATTATCGCTTGTATCAACCTCTACATTCACAACGGATACACCGTCGCTAGGCTGTTGAAAATGAAGCGTCAGCTCTGTGCCGTCTGTCGTGACGCACGTAATCGTCTTTTCAACATCATCTGTATACCAATGGTCGATACCCGCAACTACACTTGTAAGCTTCTTTTTTGAGAGCGCATAAGCTGTTGTGCCATTCATACTCTGTCACCTCTTATAATACTGTCCATGTCCCGTCGCTGTTTGCCGCATAAACATCCGAAGTTTGATTGCAAAGGCACGTAGAACCAAGCCCTATCTTGTATTTCTTCGCATATTCTGGAAGCTTCGCAACATCCGTTAAACTATCGCATTGCATTTCTGCGGCGTAGTGATTATCCGCCCATGTCTGATTGATAACTGCTATTGCCATATTTTCTACCTCTCTTATCTCAAATAAACCGTTGCACATCTACAATTTGCTAATTCGTTAACACTAGCACCGTGGCTAACATCATGTGCATAGCTCATGATCGAATCACCAACTACAAAATATTCATCTATCGGAATTGTTAAACCTTCTATTTCGGCGTGTGTTGGTCTGACTCTATTATCATGTTCCGTCAGCCAGCGTTTTCTTGTATATCCTGCCTCTTTTGCTTTCAGGAAATCGCTTCTGTTCAATATCGTGTTCGCCTCGTTTTCGGCGTTAAATTTTGCTCTGTCGAGTGAGATGTACCAACTATCGGCTTGACTGCTTTCCGGCTGAATTGCGGCGTTGAACACTGATGCAGTAGTTGTTTTAGAAGCAACCATATCCTTAACCTCACGTTCGACTTCCTGTTGTATCTTTTTGACCGTTTTTTTGTCTTTCAAATCAACCTTGCGGGTATCATTCACGCTCCCGCTAACAGGCTTCGTCAGCTTCTCAATATGCTTCGCCGTGGTCTCAACCGCATTGACCGCATAAGCCGCCGCATAGTCCCGAATGAAATCGCCGTCATATTCTGGCAGAATCTCAAACATCTTGTCCCGATACTGGATTTCAAGTTGTTCCTGCGCCTGCTTGTAGCCTTGCTTGTACTCATGCAAAAGCTCCATAAGCAAAAGGAACTCAAAGAAAATATCTTCAAGCTCCTCCGCGAGTAAAATCCGTTCCCGTTTCTGCCGCTTCGATATCGCCATCACATCAAAATATTGCTCATACGGCTCCGACCGATTCTTGAACGGCTGATTTATATTTAATTCATCAATCTTTAATTCTGCCATTACTCATTATTTTTAGGTTGATTGTCAACTCTCCTGCCGTCGATTCTCGGTGAATTCGTTATCTGGTCTGCATAATCGCCTGACACTTTATCAACGTCGATTTCTTCCGTAGTCTCCATGTTGAAAACATTGGCTTCTTGGAATTTACGTACACCCTCTCCGCTTCGTGTTAAAACTTGGCTTGCATCAGGGAATACATTTATTGCCGAAAGCACATCTTCAAGGCAGAAACCTGTTTTAATCAATGCTGACGCACTATTTACCCGTGTGCTGATTTCATACGTCTTAGGTCTCCGCATATTAGGTTCAATATCGCAAACCCTAAGTTTATAAAGCGGATTATCCTCGGTTATGAACGGTGATTCTTTGATTGCCCTAAGAACAACCCGAACCTCGTTCATCATGCAGTCATTTGTGATAAGCTCCTGCGCTGAAGCTACCGTTTCTGCATCTGACCACCCCGTCGCATCACCCATAGCGATTCCGGTTGAGCCGCCGCTTGTGTCTGCCCTTGTGGGGACATGGCACTTTTCAAGCAGTAGCTGTCGCTGTGCCAAATAATTGTTCAAAATGCCGTCGTTATCATAATCAACCGTCAAAGGCTTTATGATAGGCGTTTTCCCATCTGGCGTTGTGAACGTCCCTAGCCATTCTCCTGTCTTTACTTTCTTGGTCTTTTCTGTAACTGTGCCGTCTGGATTCTGGATGATCTCTTTCGGCATTTCAACATCGTTCGTCCAGAAAAAAGCCATAACATTTTGTTCTATACCATTGAGCAGGTCACTCCCCATAAGGTTAAGGTTTTCAAACCCCTCTAAGTGCTTCTCAAATCGTCCGGTATAGTCATATCCTTTAAACCACTCAACGATAGGTATGATGTGGAGCGGATTTTCTTCGCCGCTTCTCACTTCATGCCCCCATTTGTCAGTAACTGCTGTACCGTTCTGTATCTGCGAATGAATGATTTCAAACCGCTTGTCTTTGGAAAAACAAGTATAATGCGTAACACCGTTGCTATCTTTTCGGAAGCTCACGCCTACCATTGGGCGTTTGTCCGCATAATAACTTGACTTAATTAAAAAGGCATTTCTTGGGTCAAGTATCGCTTTCGTGAAGTAGCTTTCCCCGTCTTGCCAGTCCATATTGATATCTATGTATGAATACCCGACGCCGCCTTTTTCGACGAAATCTCCCGTCTCTTGCATCTTGCTTCCGTTATTGACCATCAAATAACAGTCATTCAATGCGAATATGGCGTCTGATATGTCCTTTTCATTTTCATGGTTGCCACGTTGCACAAGTACAATCTGGCTTCCCCAATAGAACCCTTTCCAGAAATCACAAACCTCTGCCGCTACGTTATCTATCCCTTGACAGTTTATATCCGGCATAAAGGTTTTCTTTCGTGTGATTTCCTGATTCTCCCCCGATTCAAACTTAATCAGATAGTCGATATCAGCAGCACATGGAGCAAATTCGCCTATAGCTTTCTGCAAAATCGGTATGATGTTTTCATAGGTGATTTCCACCGCATCTGTATATATCTGATGTCTACCTATCTGGTTCATAATTCCTACCTGCCATTTATAAAAAAAGAGCGATAAAGTTACAAGGCTCTATCGCTCTGGATTATCTTTTTTTTATTTACAATGATTCGATTTGTGACTTAAACGACATAATCATTTGTTTCTGGCGGTCATCTTTTGCTTCATCCAACATTCCCTCAATGTGGTCAAGCATGACCTCTTTGGTGTCATCATCTCCGTAGTACCCGTAAGAACGCCCACGGTACGATTCGTTTCTTCTGTAGTTGTTGTTTGCGGCGTAACGCCCTCTGTTGTCACGCCTTGCATTTCTGCCCCTGCCTCTAGCTGAATAAGACTGACTGCGTGAGTAATCTTCGTACTCATCCGTGTAGTCCTCCATTGCCAGAATCGTATCAATGCTCTTTATTGAATGAGTGACGAAATCAATCAACTGATAATCATTCGGCTGAAGCTTCGCATCATCCTTTTTTACCTTCTTCACGATGTCATCTAATGAATCGCAAAGGAAATCACGTAACTCTTCCATCTTCTTTGACATTTACAGCACCCCCTCTCTTAAAAATCCGAACGCAGGATTGTTGATAACCAATACGCCGTTCTGGATTACGATTGCTTGAGTGCTGGTATTCCTAAGAGCCACGTTTGCGCATCTGCATATCCACGGCACAGATACGATAATGCCTGTTCCGACATTTTCAGCTACCTCTACTGCGGCAGGTGTCGCTAACATCTGACTGGAAGTGTCTACAACGCCGTCCTGTACTAAGGCAAGCGAAATCTCTTCTACTGTCCCACCTGTGGGGATGTAGATATTTCCGTGGAACGATACCGGATAATTCGCAATAGGGAACCCACGGTTAGGGCATATGTTGTTGATTCCCACAACGTTCGGGGACGCTAACTTAAAAAGCCCTGAACCGTCAACGTGGAAAATACCCTGAAAATAACCACAATTGCCAAATAAAACATCCGCATTAGGCTCTACTGTCTGGTCGGGGATTGCAATAAATTCTCGTGCCATTTAAAGCACCCCCTTTCAACCGTTGAATCCGAAGTTGTATCCACCATTGTAACCATTGCATCCAAACGGATTAGGAACGGTGTAGGACGGTACAGGGTAAGGAGCTACGCGGTTCACAACGTACTGCGTCTGCGCCGTGTTATCAGCAATAAGCTGTGCTGTCTGTGCGTTCATATCAGCCCGTGTACGGAGAGCGACGTTTTCTTCCCGTGCCTGTGCAAGCTGTGTCTTGTATCCGTCAAGTTCTAACTGGCAGAGCTTATCCATGACCATCTGCGTATTCGCCGCATTTGCCTGTCTGGTTGCATTCGATTCCGTTGCGATAGTATACTTTAAGTCAGCCGTTGCAGCCCGATTATCACAACAACATTGCTGCTGATTTGCCGCTATCGTATCAAGCCTCGTATCAAGAGCCTGCTGATTGGCAAAATTCTGGTTCATTGTCGCAATCTGGTTATTGTACTCGGTCGCCTGTGCATTCATAGCACGGTTGCAAGCCGCTACCTCTGCGTTTGAGAAGCCAGTGTTGATAGATGTCTGAATCCCATTCAGCACACTCTGCGTCGCCGCATGGTCAAACGAATTTGATACGTTGCTGTTAATGCCGTTCTGACCGTTTAAGAGCCACGGGAAATCATAATTCATACCGCCGAAACCTCCGAACCCATTCCCCATAAAGGCGAACAGAAACAGAATAATCAACCAAGTAGCGTCGCCACCAAAACCGAACCCGTTTCCGTAGCCGTAGCCACCGCCATACATAGGAGCAACGGGCATAACCATGCCGCCATTCTCATCAGTTAAAGCCATAGTCTTTAACTCCTTTCTGGTATCCTTTGAAACCTGAAACATAAATTTATTAGTTGCTGTGCCATTTTTAGGCACAAAAAAAGAACCGCATAATTGCGATTCTCTTTCTCAATTTAATGGTGGGAGACAGAGGAAAAAGATTAAAAAACCTCTGTCTCCCTTTATAATAAAATGATTATGCCTATGTCACATCGCAATGACATGACACCGGATCATATCATTGTCTACTCTTTTCCGGCACAAGCGGCGCAGGAACGGGGTTGTCTAAAGAACTGCCCATTAGCTTGCCTAAGAGCATACTGTAATCCTCTTTGTTCTGCTCCTGTTTTTCCTTGTACTCCATTTCCCGAAGCTTAGCGTCGATGATGCAATACTCATTGTATGTGATATCCCTTACGGGCTTGTTTATGATGTGCTGGATAATATCATTTATCTTATTTGCAATTTCTTCTTTCATTTGATTTTCTCCTTTTTAATTATGTAATTTTAATGTAGAGAAGGGTGTCATAGCCTGTCTGGACTATTCTCTGAATAAGTGTTCCACCTGTCGGAACCGAGCTACCTGTTGTGACCGTCTTCTGATACAGCATAGAACCATCAATCCACGTGCCAACTACCTGCTCGTCTAAGCTATAATTATTTCCCGCCCCATTCAGAAACGGAGCTATCTTCTGGTTGTAAAGTTCTTCGATAACAGCCGGTGTGACTGTCTTTGTGAGTTTTTCTTCGCTTGTCATTTGTAGACTCCTTTCTATCGTAGTTTGATATTCTTCTCTTGCAATATTGGATATTTACGTAAGGCTTAATCCATTTCTCATATATCCCATAGGTATCAGTACAATCAATCCATCCAATGTATGAAAGCAACTGCCTTATCTCATATATTGTCGGTTTCTCTTTCTTTGCTATCCTTCTCGCTTTTCTGGAAGCTCTTAGCATTATAGTTTTTCTAAGTGTTATCCTATTCCGATAAAACCGAAAACCCATAAAATCAAGGAACCGTCCCATTTCTCTGCCTCTAGGTGTGACGTAATGAAATAGGAATACCTGCCAGTTATCCTTCATTTCAAGCCCAAGTTCTACCGCCAGATACCAATATATTGAAGTCCGCATTCTATGTAATTCTGCTTTATTTGGTCCTAAGATGACCATATCATCCATATAACGGATATAATACTTAGCTTTAAGCTGTTCTTTGATATAGTGGTCTAAGTCTTGCAGATACCAATTTGCCAGCCATTGAGATAAATAAAACCCAAGTGGAATACCTTTATCTATAACTGCTATAATCTTTTCAAGCAGATTGAGAAATTTATCATCATGGATTAGCTTTCGCAGTTTTCTAAGTAATATTTTATGCGGGACACTCTCGAAAGTATTTCCGTATGTCCATTTTGAGACAATACTTGCACCCACCTTTCGCTATCCATTTTTGAAGAGTCTTCTTCCCTTTATGCGCTCCACGTCCGGGGATTGACCCGTAAGAATGCTCATACATACCTTTCATAAAGATTGGTTGCAGGACGTTTACAATCATGTGCTGAATGATAAGCTCGGCAAACGTAGGAACGATAATATTCCGCTTCTTCCTTACAATTCCGTCGTATATCTCAACGGGGCTATGGAAACTGTTATGATAATGCTCTGCATAATCCTTGACAATATCTTTTATATTCGGTTGATCAAGGTATCTTTGAACATTCTTGCGATTTTTCTTCCCTATAGAAGCTTTCTTGATAGATTTTTCTATATTTTCGTCAGAAATAAATTCTTCCCATAAGTGATTGTATGATTTCATTATTCTTATCCTCTCATCCGTTTTCGACTTGCTACTGGCAGATGCTTGCTTACGAGTTGATTTTTACCAAGTGGTAAGGTTGTACCGCACATTTTGTTATTAATTCCATGTTTTGATAAGACTGCGCCGCCTCATTGTTCCAGTTCGTATTAGAAGCCAGATTGTTCAGATTCAAATAGAACGTACCGTAATGCAACCTGTCGTTCGAGTTGCCTCCGACATGGGCGGTCGTGCAAGTACAACCTATATGATTTCGTCATTCCCTTGCAAGATTGAATTCAATTTATGCTCATATTCCTCAACGACTGTATACTGTCCTAGAATAGAAATTATCTTATGATTTAAGCTAGATAAACTTTCTATAATCTCTGTTTGCTTGATGCAGATATCTTCTAGGGGAAGACCCCTCTTGTTCGCTTCGCTCACAATTCACCCCTAAGCAAGTGATTTAAAAGAAAGCGCCGCCCCACCGTGCCAGCCCGCAACAGAAGCCAGAGCGGACAGAGCCAAACAGAACGCACCGCAACGCACCCCGTCGCTCGAGGCGCCCCCGACAAGGGCGTAATCAACTCGCGCATTATCAAACCATAATCCATCACAAAGATACGTTGATTCAGAGCCACTCACCTGATAAGGAATCATTCCATATTCAGAATACTCCCATTTATTTACATAGCCACCAGAAGTACCAGAAGGAATAGCGCCACTAATTGGAATATAACCTTCACCAGTAAAATTATATCCTCTGACAAGCGAACCATCTTCTCTGCCAAATGTCATTTTAATCTTCTGCTGACCGTTATCGTTAATCCAGCCAAGCAGATTCTTCCATAAGTTGCCCCACCAGTTCTCGATGCCGAAAACTTTAACTCCTGCGGCTCCTGCATTTTCTCCCCAGAACAAGCCCTTAGTATTCATCGAGCCTGTTGCAACGACACCTGTACTGGTTGTACTTGAATATCCAGTATCACGTCCACGACCAAATACAGCCTGCGTGTTCAGGCTCATGCCAAGTAGGATAAGCAAGTCATTAACCATATCACGTTCAGCTTTATGCCAGACATTCCAGCCTTCACAATCCGTCCTGACATTATTTGCTTTTGCAAGGTCAACTTCCTGCTGTCTGGTTCGAAAATTGCAAATATAATTCGATGTTGATATCTTACCAGTGTTATTTGCAGAAATTCCAGAAATAGACCTCAATTTGCCGCTAATATAAGAACCGTCATAAGCTGATATGTATATCTTATCAGCAACACCACCATTGATATCCATATGAGCATAGGCTTTAAAATCCTTATCAAGTTTTTTATTGGATATCACACAGTAATTTATATTATTTACACGCCACCGTTTAAACCAAATCGTAGGAAATTCGACCATGACATTTCCAGGACAAGAAGTACCTATTGTCGCTGATGTGCCGTCTGCTTTTTTCGTATAATCGTCAGGGTCAAGGTAATAAGCAACTGTCCCATCGTAATTAAGCACACACGGTTTCGGGGAAAAGAATTCTTCTCCCGTCCATGAACCGTAGTCAAATTTGCCAGTGCTGAAATCCATATGAGCAGGCGTAAAATTAAGGTTGTCGCATCCATAAGGTGAATCAAACGGCGTGACTGCGGTTGCGGGATTGCTCACAGAGGTATCTATCTGAAAAGCATATACCTCTGGAACTATCGTAGGGTCAAAAGGTGTACCCGGCTCATTCAGAGTCAAGTCACCTATTTCACTCGATTGCATCCGTTCTGTAGATATTTCATTTTCAGTTATATCAATTCCATACCCTGCGGTGTATTCTGAACCACCGCCTGCTTCAAGTTCTCTCCACTTGCCTGTAGTAGCATCTACAGTATTTGTAGATTTCCACTGGTAGTTTTTATCTTCCCCCACGCAATAGGCGATACAGCCATCATAGAGTGTACTGTCTGCCATTGCGACCATTTCTGCAAGAGTGTTGTATTTTATTCTGCTATCAAGGGGTTTTTGACCTTGATAAGAAAACGAATCTCCTAATAGAATTGCCAATTTCAACCCCTCCTTTTATGAATAAACCTGTTTGAATCCTGAAGCTGTAACGAGGTCGGTCAACGTATAAACATTGTAAGACACGCTATCAACCGTAACGTTTGTTTTTGTATAAGATTGTATATACTCAAAACCGTTGCCATCTTTAATACTCGTCAGATTGCCCATAGACGCCGGATAGCAATAGCAACTCCTCTGATTTGACAGATTGAACGTTCCCGTAAATCCTCTGCCGCTCTTTACGTTCTTGGTCAAGGCTGTAATGCCCGCCGCCGTTGTCGGAGCTGTCGATACTGCGCCAGAATAAGAAGCCATAACAAAGGTGTACGTCGCTGTCTTTTCAACCGTTGCGCTTGTGTTATCTGATTTCTTGTAATTCAGCACACCCTTGACCGTTGCCGTGTCCGTAATAGCCGTTGACATTGTAAGCGTATAGGCGTTTGTACCCGCCACATAAGCCTGCGTGTCAAGCAACGTCGAACCAGAATAAAACTCGATTGAAACAGGCGTACCAGTTCCCGTACTGGAAAGCGTGAGCGTAAGCGTAGGTGTTACGCTCGTACCTACTTCCTTTACGCCAGAACCGCTTGCAGTAAATGTTATCGTCGGAGCAGTCTCCTTAACGAGCATCTTCTTCGCAAACTCGGTAAACGTCGTGCCGCTTGCGAGTGTCGAACCACTCTCGATCCCGCCTACTTCCACGTTCGCTGTTATATTCTCTTCTAAGGTTGCCCCACCACCGGAGCCACCTTTTGTCGGAAATGTCTGTATGAAACCCATGATTATATCTCCAAATAAAAAACGGCTTATCTGCCGCCACCATTGAACATTGACTGTATCTGTTTTGCCGCCGCCTGCAATTCGTTGAACTGCTGTTGGGTCATCTTGCCGGAATTCAACAACTGCTGTACCTGCTGTTGCGGATTGCCCTGAAATCCCTGCCTGAATTGATTAAACTGCGTCATGAAATTCTGCATACCACCCAAACGCTGCATAAAATTATTAAGCACCTACATCAGCCCCTTTCTTTGATACACCGCTCTTTGTCGCTGTATTCATCGTTGCAAGCCTGCGCTCAACTTCTTGCGCTATCATGTTCTCAACCTCGTCACGCTTGATATACTCGTCAAGGTTTATCTGCGGTTGCTGAACGGTTCCCTGTGCGCCGTAATTCTGCGTCGGGACAGGCATTGTCTCAACTACTTCCGTGTATTCATATGTCTTAAACGGAAGCGGCATACCGTTATGGTCTACGCCTTTCGTGTAGAATGTACGCCCGTCCATATCAAACAGGTACACCATGTTCCCCGGAGCGACCGCCCACGCCTGCGCTTCGATATTGCCATTTGTGTAAGCCATGCTCGTTCGCATCTGCTGTGCTTGCTGTGCTTGATACCCACCATAACTCTGCGGCTGATTATTGACCATCGGCATATTCGCCGAATACCCGCCAGAATACCCGTAAGCATTGCCATTATAGCCGTTCATAGGCTGTTGATAACCCATATTCGGCTGCGTGTTCATATATGGGTTACTATACTGCTGCCCGTAATTCATCATTTCTCTTTCCTCCAAACATAAATAGGCGTTTCATCACCTGAATCCCATGTATCGTAGTAATTCCCGTCTACGACAGCCACTACATGATTGTTTGTTGCCAGTACATATGTGCCATGTGGATGATCCTCGCAAAACTGCTCGATCGTATAACAATCTGGACACGTATTCGGTACCACCTCTTGAACAAAACCTTGATTGAAAAGGTATGTTCCCCACGTATCTTTAGAGTCCTGCATACGATGAATCGCAAACGATTGAACCGCAAGCACAACATGCATCTCTTCCCAACTCTTATCCAAAACTTTAGTCAGCGCACGTATAGTACAATCGTCTATCCGCTTGCCCTCTGGATGTGGGTTATATTCCACATATGCCATACGCAAACCTCAAAAATGGACATAAAAAAAGAGCCGTAGGGTTTCTACAGCCCTTCACACTTTTACTGATTCTATCATACCATTTGTCAAGCGGTCACACAAGGAAATAAAAAGTCACAAAAGGTCACAAAAGGTCATTTTTGGTAACAAGTTTTCAAATATTCTTTCCCATACCGCTTTTCAAAATCTTTTAATGCAGCCGAATGAAGATTTTTCACATAGGTGTATGTATAATTAGTCTCATTCGGCACTTCCCACAACTCTTTATATTCCAGATACACCAACGATAAAACAGTTAAATGCCTATTATCCGGCATACTTTCAATCTGTTCAATGATATGCTTCCTTTTTTCAGAATACTGCTGTAATAATGTTTCTAACTCGCTTTTATCATCAAGCAAAATAGCAACGTCATCTCCAATTTTATCCTGACTACCGGAAGACATAACCTTGTCCTTATTATACGGCAGAGCAGGTATAGTCTCCAATAATGCTTCTAGCCGTTCAATCTCCGTCCGCTTATTCTTTATCAGCCTGTCGTACCGTTCAATCTGCCGTAAGTATGTTGTGGTTTTCAAGTGTGTACTCTCCTCCTATATTGGACTTTCAATAATCACTGTCTGCCGCCGTTCCAATGTATGCGAAACAAACAACCTAAAGTTTGCTAATCCGTCTGGCACGTCATCATTTTCGTTTTTTCCTACCGCTGACCAAGAAAACAACTGCGACATCATGATCCCGTAATCATCTTTCGGTGAATACTCTGACTTATCTTTAAACAACACATTATGCTTCACCCAATGCGAATTAGCGATTATCCTAGCCTCTTTATTTGTCTCTGTCGGCTTTTCTGTAATATTGCAGTCCCATTTCCGCTCTTTGAGCATATTCTTGATCGTTGTCGCTATCGGTCTGCCGCCTTGGTTACTCTCGATTTCAAGCATCTGCATCTTGTTGTCGATTATCAGATTGACTATTTTTTCAAATAGCACATCAAAATTCGTCGTATTATCGCAGACGCAATCCACCAAATAATAATCATCCCCGTATTTCTTGAAGCACGGGACAAACATATAGTCAGACCCAGTATTCTTAGTATCGCATATACCTAAGATTGCCTCTGGCTCCTTAAGCGGTAACGTCAGATATCTCCGCACATCATCCTCATGGTAAAGCAGACCCTCGCGCTCTATCGGCTCTTGCATATATAGGCACTTATACGAAATATCGTCCATAACAAGCTGTTGATCGTGGAAATTCTCGACCGTAAAACCGCCTATATCGTAATCAAAGTTACTCTTCTCAACGCCTGTTTTTGGGTCAATATAAGTCGCCGGAATTGCAATAAATTTGACCCTCGGATTGCCCTCATATATCCGTTTTAAGCGTCCTATCACGTCGTGAACCGACCATCTTGTAGCAATATGTATTTCTTTGCAAAACTTCCCTTCAGAATCATTTGTTTTTCTCTGTCGTGCGTCTACTGCATAGGCAGACCACAACTTATCAAGAATGTTTTTATTGAGTGCTTCTTCAAGTTTACCCACCATATCATCCACGAGAAGGTATTTTGAAGCCCTCACTTTACCGGCATTTTCCGATCCGACCGAAGCAGTTTGTAGTGACGGGAAAGGCTTATAACCAGAAACATTAAACTGCTGCATTTTCGCATTAGTCTGACTGACTGTAAGCCCTGGAAATATTTCACTCCACGTATATTCTTGATTATCTGTTACAATCTGTAGCGTAGAATCATAATACATACGTGTAATGTCGCCGCTATGAGAGTAGAACAGACTGTAATCTTTCGGAAACCAACCGATCACCCCCGTATTGAAAAATTTTTCAGCTGTCGTATTATGCGTAATAATATAATCATCTGTTATATATAAATGGCAAGGATCGTCAATCATAATACATTGACATTGTTCTTGCCCTACATACTGAATATCCTTAATAAATCTTTTGATAATATCTCTTTTAGGTTTATATATATTCGCTTTACGGCTTAAATAAAACGGATTGGGGGCGCTAGAATTAAATTGTACTATAATGTTATACGAATCTCGACATTGAATATATTCACCTGTTTTACCTCTATACCCACTTTTCTTTTTCTTACAACTAGCATAACCACCTAGAGAATGAACCAATTCGATAACATCTTTTGCTAACTGTAAAGAAGATGTTGAGTAATTAGCATAGGCTTTATTAGCGCAACCATCTGTATCAAACAATCCACGTAGCAATTCCAACCTATCCTCATAACTTGAATATAAATAATCCCTCGGAATAAATTTCTCATAACTATGCGTGTTATATAACCCATAGTATTCTAAACTTTTTCTTAGTTCTCCTTTTCCCTTTGTATAATATACATTTGAATTTATCCTATAATCATAGTTTTCAATATGTTTAATTTCGTGTCTTAAAGGTAACAAAGAAGCAAATTTTTGTTTTACTTCATCGTCAGGTAAAGACACCTTTAACCCGTCATAAATATTTCCATCACCAATCAAAACACCTAAGACATATGGATGGATTAGTAACTCTTTTTTTCTGTATTCAATCTTTTTTACATAATCTATTGAATAGTTAAGCCGTTTACCGTTCTCAACTCGTATATTTTTCATAATATCAGACAACGGAACAACCCTATATTTTTCACTTCCATTCCTCCTATCGCAACGAGTTTGTACTTTCCACAAGTGCTCATCAGAACAGCGACACTTCGACCCATCATCAAACGTAACCTCATAAACAGGCTTAATCCCTTGTGGATATACGCCGATAACATTAGAATAATTTCCATTTCCGACTATTACAGTATCTCCAACAGAAATATCACCCATACGAACAAATCCGCTAGGTGTAAGCACTTTTGAATATAACGGTTGTGCTTTCGCTGTTCCAGGCGGCATTGACAAACATAATATATCAAACTCGTCATCTATCATCCCTTGCAACGCCTGCGTCAAGCCAAACTGAACGAACTTCCGGCGGCGGGGCTGATAAAACTTATCTTTCGGGTCCCGATTCTTTTCAAGGTAAAGGAAATAGCTGTCAACCTGCCTGTTTTGAGCTTCAATAAGCAGAGTCTTCCAGTACATATCGTTCAACTCAATCAAGCGGTCTGGATTTTTTACAGCCATCTCATTTCCGTTATGCTGAATCTGATACCACACCACATTTTTTATTTTTTTAGACAGCTCAAGAACCTCGCGCCTGTTAGCATAGTCACGCTTGACAACCGCTTGAAAAAAATCGCAGAACGGATGAAAATTCTGCCAGTCTAGTAAATTGGATTTTTGGAAAACTTCTAAAAGCTTCTGTTCGTCTGAATTAAGAGACATAAACGCAACTTTCCTTAAAAATAAATAATTTCCAAGAAAAGCCACCCTTATGACCTGAAATGTCAAATTATCGGCTTTAGATACGCGTCCACCGTATCGGACACGCCGCTTGAAATGCTGAATTTTATTATAATTCTATATGCGGGATTTGAACCCGCAGGGAGAGACCTATCCCAACTCATCCCCGTAGAGTAGCGCAACTTCTCTACTGCAATCCAATGCCTATATAGAACTGCTTGCGGGGGAATAGATTTGAACTATCGACCTTTCGGGTATGAACCGAACGCGCTACCGAACTGCGCCACCCCGCTATGTTCGGTTAAAGTCCCGCACTACACATCTCAGCATTTGGTTACGGAGGCGTTTCAATCTTACGCGCGATATGATTTACTCGTTACCTTTATCCGCTTCGTGAGTGCTGATATTTGTTATCCGTCTCACTGCTCGGCAGGGGTAGATTCGAACTACCGTTGTTTCGTATGTAGCGATTTTACAGACCGCCGCCCTCGTCCAACTAGGCATACCTGCCGCAAATCCACCAGAGCCAGACGGAATCGAACCGTCGATAGCGGAGCCAAAGACCGCTGCCTTACCTCTTGGCTATGGCTCTATAATTATATTCCATATATAGGACAATCATCATCCCAAAAATCCAAACCATTTATTTCATAACAGTTAGGGCATTTGAACTCGCCCACCAATCTATGATTGCCGTTTTCATCCTCATCATCATCTGACAAATCGAGTAAATCACGTTTTGCTTCAATTTCTATTCCGCATTTATAGCAACGGAGTAATAGATTTTCATTGCTCATTTAGCTATCACCGTTTTCTTAACTTCCGCAACCATAACGCCGTTCGGACCCCTGCGCAACTCCACATCACCGTTTTTTAACGCCTTGGAAATAATTTCTGCCTTGCTTACGATGTCTGCGATTGTTTTACTTTGCTTGTTATCCAATCGTCATTATCCTCCTTTTTAGTCTGCTCAATATATTTTTCTACTTCTTCTAACGCTACTGCTTTAGCCTTTTTCTTGTCGTTATCATCTATCCAGATTTTGACAATAAATAATGGCACTTCATCAATAACTGCTCTGACCTCATTTTTTTCTTGGTCACTTTTTAAAACCGTCTTATGATGTACCTGCACAAACTTCAACCCGTCCTGCTCTACTGTGCATTCAAAGAATTCGCAATATTCTGTTTCAGGAACCGAAAACACATCTGTCTCAAATTCCTCTACGCTATATGCGGGATAATAATTGTAGCCTGCATTCAAATATTTTAAACAAGCATACGCCTTGTCTCTATCGGTTAATATATGTTTTATGCGCCCATGAAAAAAGATAATATATACTTTTCCTGCCATTATCATTCCTCGTCAAATGGTATAGTTATCGGAACTATAGTATCTTTATTGACTATGATCATAGGAACCGTTGCTGGAGATATTTTTATCGTTATATCAAGATTTGAAGTGCGAATATCCGTTGACATTCCTTCACCCTTCCTGTCCCCAACAACTCGACCTATCAAGTCGACTGCGTGTTCTCGGATATAGTCACCGCATTGAGCGACAGCAACAACTACATCATCATTGCTATTGTAATAATATCGCTTATTGTTCGCTACTGCCATCCCCAACCTCTTTAAACACACACCCGCCGTCCCAGAAATCTGCTACGTGCGGGCTATCCGCATTGACGCATACCGCTGAAAAATCATCGTGATATATACAGCCGTTACAGCTTTTCGTCTGTTTCATATCCAACGTATTCATGGCTCATCATAACTTCAGCGCCAGTTTCAGCGTCTATTTCAACTAATGACAGTCTTGCCTTACCATTAGGATTTATCAAATTCTCAATAAGATTAATTCGTGCATTATCGGTAAATGGATATGATTTTCTCAATAATGCCACTGTATCGTTAAATTCTTTCAAAGTCGGTAATACACTCATTTCTTTTTCCTTTTGATATGAGCGGACGCTTCATAATAGGGGCGAATAGGGGAGTGAGACGTCCGCTTGGAACATAGTTTTGAAAACTACTGCTTTCGGCGAGGAATTGAACCTTGCAGCTATACCAAAACGAAAGCACTTTGCATCTTTAACGTGTTTGTTGTCTCCACGCCTAGCGCGTACATCATTTTTACTGTCTTTTTCTTCTCGCTAGATAGAACCTTTTTGACATTACCTTAACGGCTTTTACGCCCTACACATACAGCCATTACTGTACCCTCACCATACCCATATAAGTCTTGCCAGACTCCCGTAACCTCGGACTTTTTGCGATATTTCGCACAAGTGTGACATATTCGTAGCCTGCCACGGGCTAAATCCGGGCGGGACTTTTGAAATCCCTTTTATCACAGCCGTTCGCCGTACCCGGAGAAAGGAGGTTTTCTTTTTTATGAACACATGACAAAAAAGAAAAACCAAAGCATATCTATATCCATATCGCGACCGTAGCGATCAGATATATACCTTCAAGAAATGCCAAAATGTCGCGGCTATTGTTGTCCTTTAGATTTTTAAAAACATATCCAAGAATAAACATCGTTATCATTATCAACGCCGTCGCAACCGACTTAAATGCACTGCTCATATATCACCTCTATGCAAACGGTAATTCTTCGTCAATCCCGTCTGGTAAATTCATGAAATCATCATCCTGATTCGTGTCATGTGACGGTCCACCAGATTGTATTTGACTCGGTTCAATATTGCCATTTCCAGATTGGTTTCTCGCATCCACAAAATCAAATCCGTCGATCATCACATCGGTCGTATAAACAGTATTACCGTCCTTGTTCTTGTAACTTCCAGTCTGGATGTGACCGTTTATAGCGATCTGGCTCCCTTTATGCAAATACTTACTGATATTCTCTGCTATCTTTCCGAATGCCCTACAACTTATAAAATCAGCACCATATTTCCCGTCGCTGTCCTTAAATCTCCGATTGACCGCAACTGTAAACTGTGACCACGATGTATTATTCGCACCGCCTGTTTTTAATTCCACGTCTTTTGTCAGCCTGCCAAGTAAAACTACGCTATTCATTCCTTCTTCCTTTTCTAATCTATTATATCTTCCTCTTCCGTTTTGCGATATATGTTATATTCCGTCCCTAAAACGTTAATTACCATTATCCACCTTCATATATTTCAACGGATCTGCCATGTACTGCTCCGTCGTTTTGAAAAACGGACACGGCTTATCGCCAAAATCCCCATCACGCAAGCATTTACATTTCCCATCTTTCGTGTATGAGAAGCAATCCTCTCTGTGTTGCGTACATATTGCGTAACCATTCATACAATCTCATCCCTCCGGCATATAGTAAGTTCCTAGTTCCGCAACCATCCGATCAGCGAAACACTTCGCCAACATATCCTCGAAAACCTCTTGCGCCCGTTCCTCTGCATCATACTCCCCAAGCAAAATTTCATCATGTGATTTAAAATATACTAATATACTTTTGCCTTTTACCGATAACCCTCTCGAGTTATCCACGTTTATGACTGACTGTCTATTTTTTGAAACAATATACATTACTTATCCCTCATACCGATATTCATAACCAGCGAAAGCGCCATTATCGCCACAAACAGATTGACAATTCCCATGACGTTATGCAACATACTACCCGTTTCATAACCGTAAATCGAATTCCTGACCCCACAGATAAGATTTGCAAGCCCTAACATCAACTCTACCAGAATCGCTAGTACCCGTCGCCGCCTGCGCTTACCTCTCTCGCTCTTGTCCGGTATCTCTACCATTTTGCCGTTGATCACGTATAACATATCTTTCTCCTATTCTGCCATTTCTAACTGCATTAGTAGCCTGAATGTTTCCTTACCTTTAACGGTTATATACGTCTGCACATTAGAATATCCATGCGGTGTAAGGAAGTCTTTCACCTCAAACAATCCTTGCTTTACGTATTCAGCATAAGGTTTTATCATTTTATGCTTATCGCGATATATGTATTCATTGTTTACTAACCATCGCGTAAATTCTTGCGGCGGTATATGGAATTCTTTTGCGGCATCCCTAAAAGTTGTTAATAATTTACTTTCCACCAAAGCGTCAAAATATTTCCCTTTTGGTGCAAGCTCTTTGATTTTACGTTCTTTCTCCGCTAAAATCCGATTCGCGACCACCAAGGCATTAGCAACGACCTCTTCAGGCGTCATATCTTCTTGTCCGACAATATATCCGCCATTCTGTCGAAGTGATGGAAGCACCTCCGATGTTATCCAATGCTTAAATCTTTTTGCAGACGGTAGTTGACTTCCAAAAATCAATGAGTATAATCCAGACTCATTGATAACAACCATAGTCTGTTGTCCTCTCGATGGGGTGGTGATTTGCCATACCGTCTTGTCCTCATCGTCAACATGAATCTTGACCGCAGATACGGTATCTTTGTATCCTAAAATCGTAGCTGCATCTTTCCCCACAAACCATGGCCCATCATTAATAGTGATTGTTCGAATCTTTCCAAATTCTTTGTTGCTGAATACTTTAATTTCATTACTCATACGCTTGTCCTCCTGCGACTATGATTTTTTTAATTTATTATGCTGTTTTTATCATTTCCGCTTTTATTGCATCCCTTACTAACTGCGATACTGTAGTGTTCCTTTTCTTTGACTCCTTAAATAACCATTCTTTCATATCGTCCTCAAATATTATCTTTATTCGCTTTCCTGATACCGATATACTTTGATTATTCATATACAGTCTCCTTTTCGTGAGGACTTTAATTATTACATCTTTTATCACCCTCTTTTAAATCTTCTATTGCTTCAAGGATTCTTGCCTTTTGCTCCAGGCTCATTTCCCTTTGCAACCACCTACTTAGCGTTACTGGCGTTATACAAGCTGCCGACGCAACTTGATGTTTTTCAGGTTTGAATTAAAAATCGCCTGTCTAACCTCTTTGTTATTCATGTGGTTATCCTCCAGTCTCTGAATAATTTATCTATATTTCTTTTACAGCCTCTTTTATTATGTCCCGTACTATGTCCGATACAGAACATCCAGTCTTTATTGACTGCTTTATTAAGGCTTGTTTGTTCTCCTCTGTTATTCGTATCTTTAAAAAACTGCCTGTCTTATCTCTCTGTTTTATTTTCTGGTATTCTTTATTTGTCATTTTTTGTTTTATATGGCAAAAGTGCTTTTTTATTGCGGATTTACTTGGGTGTGTAACTGCGTTTCTGGGGCATTCCCCCTATAACCCCGCCCGGGGGTCTTTCCTGCGGGGCTTCTGGCTCACATCCAATCATGGCAACCACTGACCGAAGCTATACACCGTCAATTAAATCTGTCTATTATTTACCCTCTACTTATCAGCTAGACACTGTGTTTAATATTATACATTCCGCGATAGTTTCAACTGTTCGCAAAAGAATCCTTTCACGAATAGTTGCTAGTCCTGTCGTAATCGTCACAAACCGCATGGTTGACACGTTTCTAAGCATTTTACATTATCATTTCGCCGTGAAACATCCATAATGCCGAATAATTTTAAATCTTTGCAATACACTTTTAGCTTATTCTGTATGGTTTTTACCTTCTCCGCCTGCTGCCCCTGTCCCAATCTGCGGAACATCCTGCGCTTCCAGAGCTACACCCATTTGAGCGGCTATCTGCTGGACGTTGGCTTGGGGCTTCGCCGGCTCTCTGCTGACGCCGGGAAGGTTGTGACCATATGAGAAATTCAGAGCTTCCAGAGTGCCTACCACATTTCGCTTACCAGTGATACCGATTGCGGTTAAACTGTCCTCTTCCAATTCCCTTAGTTTTTTATAAAAATCAGAGCGTGAGGAGGTAGATCGGAAGA
>ERZ842401.1965-NODE-1965-length-28149-cov-4.871681_pt1 | contig 28149 bp, 19 predicted proteins | sample MGYA00521270_ERZ842401 | MGnify/ENA primary metagenome ERZ842401 (study PRJEB31892, sample SAMEA3878208) | bioreactor metagenome | biome: Moose rumen | place: Sweden | collected 2011-10 | study: EMG produced TPA metagenomics assembly of the PRJEB12797 data set... | reverse complement strand
CGTTCGACTACCTCGACCACATCGGAGAGGCAGTCGAGCCCTGGTCCTACGAGAAGTTCCCCTACCTGAGGAATCCTGGATACAAGGGACTCGTAGCAGGACCCGACAGCGGACTCTACAGGGCAACACCCCTCTCGAGGCTCAACGTCGCGAAGGAGATGCCCACACCCCTCGCTCAGGAGAAGTTCGTCGAGTACAAGGGTGTCCTCAAGGACGCAGGAGTGGACGGACCCTGCCAGCACACACTAGTCACCCACTGGGCAAGGCTCATCGAGATGCTCTGCTGTGCCGAGAAGTGTCTGCAGGACGCAGAGTGCCCCGATCTGACCAACAGCGACATCAAGCAGAAGGATGTCCAGGCCGGAGGACGCGGAGTAGGATGCGTCGAGGCTCCCAGAGGAACCCTGACACACGACTACACCTGTGATGAGAACGGAATCGTTACCGCATGTAACCTCGTGGTCGGAACGACCAACAACAACGGACCCATCTGTATGGACGTTGCAAAGGTCGCCAAGGGGCTCATCCACAACTACGAGGTCTCGCCCGGTCTGCTGAACATGGTCGAGATGGCGTTCAGGGCATACGACCCCTGCAACTCCTGCGCTACCCACAGCCTGCCCGGACAGATGCCGCTGACCGCTGTCATCAAGAACAGTGACGGATCGGTCTACGACACCATCACCCGCAACTGAGTTCAAACTGGGAGGGGTAACCCTCCCTTTCATTGCCTTCTAAATAATTGCACTCAGTAAAACCAACCGATGGGGCGTGGCACCCCCGTCGGTATTTTTCTTCAGAATTCTCAGTCGCTCTTGTTCATGGCGATCCGTTTCGAAGGATCAGAGTCTATGCGGATTCTTGTTTGATGAAACGTGGCAGAATCTTCACACCACATAAATGATCAGCCATGTGGGTGTTGAAGATGATCAGGCTATACCTGTCTTGATCGTTAATGTGTGTAGATATGTCTGTTAATCGCTTTCACCTATCAGGTTGTCCTGAGTATTTGCAGGTACAGATGGTCTAATGGACTGGTAAGTAATGATTGGTACATGCAGAGCAACCGACCATTGGACAATCAGAAGAGATAAGAAGGATTCGACCCTGCAGCGGTGTGTAGGATCGGATGTTTAAGGAGACGGCCGGAGCCGTCTCATAGGTTGTGCGCCCATCACGAGTCGCAATCTTGGAGGTGAAAGTCCTCTACGGGCCTGACCGTGGGAACCGTTAGCCAAGTCTAAAGGTGTCCGCCGTGAGGCGGAATCTAAAGGAAGAAGGAGGCAAAATCCCGGACCGATGAACAAGAACCGGATAGTAGGCACGCAGATGGGGCTAGTCCGCAACTTTGGACAAAGCCCGATACGGTACGGACATCGAGGTGTAAATCCGGCGGTTATATGGGAGGAAGGATACGACCCTTACCTGGGGAGGCCTGACGGCTTGCCGAAGGCAATCCGTCATCAAGCCGAAAGGCAAGATGGCGAGAGGGCAGTCAGGAGTCAGCAGACGCCATAGTAGGGGAGGGAAAGCCTGATGAGATGGGGTTTCCCGCCGAAGGGCAGAAGGAACCTAGAAGACTGAAACAGAGGAGGACAGATATGCAGAGAAGTCAGAAAACGATGGACAGCTTCCTGAAAAGAGACAGGACGGAATCCGAAGGACTGGAAGGAGCGACCAGCATATATGTTGCGCAATCGGTGGAGGGAAGCACCTACGACGACCTGATTCCAATGGTGATCGACGATGACAACATCGAAGAGGCACTGAGGAGAGTGGTTGGAAACGGAGGGGCTCCAGGCGTGGACGGCATGACCGTCCACGAACTTGAGCCCTGGATATAAACCAACAAAGGAGAACTGAAGTCCCTCATAACAGAGGGAAGATACATACCAACCCCAGTTCGGAGGAAGGAGATCCCGAAACCGAACGGGGGAGTGAGGAAACTGGGCATACCTACCGCCAAGGACCGTCTGGTCCAGCAGATGATAGCACAGGTACTCACACCGATATACGACCCGACCTTCTCTGAATCCAGTTATGGGTTCAGACCAAGGCGGAGCGCACAGGATGCAATTTTGAAGGTCAAGGAATACTACGATGAAGGTTATACCTTCGGAGTGGGACTAGACCTGGAGAAGTTCTTCGATAACCTGAACCAGCGCTATCTTATGAATATCCTGAGGGAGCGTATCAAGGACAAGACCTTGATACAGCTCATTAAGAGGTTCCTGAGAGCAGAAGTAGTCCTGCCAGATGGTATCGTGGAAGCGACCGAGATGGGGTCCTCGCAAGGGGGACCCCTGTCTCCGTTGTTGTCCAATATCTACCTTGACGGACTAGACAAAGAACTGGAATCCAGAGGACTCCGTTTCTGTCGTTATGCGGACGATTCGCTCATAATGGTGAAGTCACGGAGGGCCGCCGAGAGGGTCTGCGACACCGTGTCGAAATTCATCGAGAAGGAGATGCTCCTAAAGGTGAACAGGGATAAGACAGAGGTCGGACCCGTAACGGGGATGAAATTCCTCGGGTTCAGGATAACCCGGATGAAGGGGCGGACCTATGTAGGTCCGCATCCCAAATCCCTGGAGAAGTTCAAGAAGAGAATCTGCGAAGTCACCAAAAGGAATCGCGGTATCTCGCCTGAAAGGATGGTCTCGGAACTCAGGACCTACATCAGAGGATGGTTCGGATACTTCGGAATTTCAGATTCCAAAAAGGTAATGGAGGAACTCGACCAATGGATTAGACACAGGGTGAGGCAATTCATTCTCAAGAAGTGGAAGAACTACCGCACCAGGGTCAAGAACCTGGTGCGGCTGTCGCCTCAATATAAGAAAGCTAACTGGGGCAACGCGGTCGAAACCGATTGGATGAGAAAAATAAGGAAGGCTTCTAGAAGCAGGGCCTACTGGGAAGCATCTCAGTACGCCGTCGTAAACCAAATCCTCACCAGTCAGTGGATGAGAGGCCAAGGTATGATATTCTTGTTGGATTTGTGGAAGAAAAGAAGGGAAACGGTTTCAACCGCCACGTACCGAACGGTATGCGTGGTGGTGTGAGAGGACGGCTGGCGAATAATCGCCAGCCTCCTACTCGATTCAGTAAGACGATCTTCCGCGCCTGTACAGCAGTATGATGAAGACGGCGATTCCAACCAGTATGGCTACACCTACGGCGGCTAGGATTGGCATGAGATCCGTTCCGGATTTCTCGGCATCGTGGAGATATACCTCGTAACCGCAGTCGCAGTGGTCGTATACCTTTCCGTCGTGCTCAACCTCCACGAAGGTGTGCATCGGGAACTTCATCTTGACGGTGGTTCCGTCAGGCATGGTCAGGGAGACCTTTCCGTCGGCATCATAGTAGATTCCGTAAGCTACGGGCCCTGTGGAGATGAGATCATAGGAAGTGCTGTTCATCAGCGCCTTTGTTCCAGAGGGGACAGCGACCTGATGATCGGCATCGGAGGTGATGACCGCGTATACCTGTTGGCTAACGGTCTGTCCTTCCTGGGTGCAGGTCAGCTTGTATTCGGTGAAGCGGAGTCCGGTGAACTTGTACGAACCGCCGTCGATCTTTCCTGACAGGGATTGGTCCCCTCCGGTCAGCTGGAGCCCCATGCCGTCGGGTCCGCTGACTGTGATCTCCCCGGATCCGGTGATGGCGACCATGATGGTGTAGGTGCCGAAGTACAGGTCGTTACCCACCATGTACGTGTAGTATTTGACGTCTCCAGAATCTGGGGGAAGATCTACGTACACGGGTGCCGCTCCGAGATTCTTAACGATCAGGCCGGGCGTATGGTTAGTAACATCGATCTCGGTCGTGCCGTTGGTCGCTCCGAGATTAGATGCGGGGTCCTCTCCTAGATCAATGACGGCCTGTCCGAGCAGGTTGATCTTTCCTTCAACATATATCTTGGTGAAGTCGGCATCGACAGAGATGCTCATGGCATGTCCGTCGGCCATGATCAGGGTCGCACATTTGGAATCGATCACGAATTGTGAGGTCGATCCGTCCTCGCTCACCATCTGGTGGACGGTGGCGAATTTGTATCCTGCTCCCCAGGTCATGTCGTGGTCCAAGATATGGGTGGTGGTGTCAGCGTCTCCGGGCACATTGGTGGTGCGGTAGAGGATGTACACGGTTCCTGTTCCTGCCGCCGTTATGGCATCTTCAAGACTGGAGTATCCGGTGAAGGACTGTTCTCCGGTCTGAACGTACGCTATCATCGATGAGGATGCGGCGAGTGTGGCGGAGAGTCCTCCAGGTGCGATGTTGGCCTTGAATCCTGATGCATTGATTCCGACCCTGTCATTGAGTGAGATGGATGTAGATGTCACGAACTCGTATGCGCACTCGGGATCGAGCATGTACACAGTACCCTCGGGAGTCTGTTCCTTTTTGGTCCAGTCCGCGAGCTTGTCGAAGTTGACCGCTAGCCTGAACATTGGTACATTCTTGTCCAGTTTAATCTTGGCAATACCTGCGGCCGTTCCCTTTCCTCCTCCAAGGACGATGTCGTTCAGTACGGCGACATCGTTGATGGTGAGGGTGTGTCCTCCGTCGACGAAGAAGTCCCCGTCGATGGATGTGCTGAGGTCAGCCACAGAGGGCAGTGCAATCTCCTTACCGTTGTTGGTCACTGCTTTTCCATCGACATAGTATGTCGAGTAGGTTCCGTCGGTGACACGGACAACTGTCTTCAGGGTGAGGTCCATGGAGATCTGAGCGTTGACGTCGTTGTAATCCTTCTTTACGGCACCTCCGGTGTACTGAGGCTGATAGTTCAGGATGTAGACGACACTCTCTCCGGAGAGTCTGGTCAGAGCCTCCTCGAAGGTCGCATAGAAGCTGAATTCCTTCCTTTCGGTGTTGTATATTCCGAACGGCAGGTCGACTGTCCTGAACAGGGTGACGCCGTCCTTGGTGTCGTAGGATGCATATCCTGCATTGTTCACAGCGATGCTGGTGGCGATCGAACCTGTGATGAATGTCTTCCCTACAGATGCTGCGGGGTTCTCGAACGTAGCGACAATGTCCATCGTGCTGTCCGTGATCAGCTTTCCGTCGGAACCGAACACGATGTTCTGGTTCTTCAGTGGATTGAATCCGAAGATCTTGACCTCCGTGTAGAGGGTCAGGGGTTTTCCGGAGTCGAGGAAGGTGTGTCCGTTCATGCGGATCTCGATCTTCTTGGATATCGAATCAGGCAAGGAGTCCACGTTCACCTTGATGATGTCCCCGTCCCCACTGGCAGCGAGCGCGAGACCGAAGGTGTTGTACTCGGTCCAGGTCTGTCCGCCGTCGGTGGACAGTTCGGCCTCGGCGACACCTCCCGCAACCCTGAGACTGATCTCAGGCAGGAAAGCGTTCCTGTGAAGACCAAGTGCGGAGGATGATTTGTAGAACCAGGTCCTGTGGTCCCCGTTTCCGTCGATTCCGGTGATAACGATTCCCTTGGGGTGTAGCGTGTATTTCTTCGACACGTCCCAATCTGCGGGGATGTTGACCGATACTGTTTGGAATTCGGGCTTGGTCAGGAAGAAGTAGTACCCCCATTGAGGCTGCTTGGCGGTACCTGCCCTGTTCCCTGCCTCATCGTCGTACCAGATTGTGGTACCGCAGTTGTAGATTCCCGCGAGCTTTCCTTTGGAGTTGAATATTCCTCCGTAGTTGCCGTGGGTGCTCATGAATGCGATGGTGTTGTCCTGTCCAGGGTTGAGTGTCGCGCTGGAGCTGTCCACACCGTTGACGATGATCTTGACGGGCATCGCCAGGAGCACCTGGTATCTGACCTCGCCGTTGTTCTCCATGGCGATGACGTTGCGCCCCTCGGTTAGGAGCACGGTCCAGGAGTCACCGCTCTGAGTGGCGGTCCCTGTTGTGAATCCCTTGATACCGTTAGTCGCCAGTATGGGGTTGTAGACGGTCACCTTGGTGCCGGATGCAGGTTTGAAGGTGAAGTTGTATCCTGGGCTGTTCCAATCGTAGTAGCAGACATCCATGTCGCAATCTATCGCTCTGTCGATCTTGTCGCTCTCGTCGTACATCGTCATGCCGGTGTCGAAGGATGCTTCCTTTCCGACAGTGACGACGAACACCTGAGTGAGTTCAGGCCAGGTGGCTCCGAAGAAATCCACGAAATTGCCGTTCTGGTAGGTCATCGCCTTCATCCAGACCGTTACAACGACGGTTCCCTCCTTGAGTCCCTTGATCTTCCAAGTCGTGTCCCCTGCCGGTCCGTTCTCGATGCTTATGATGTCAGTCACAGTTTTGCCAGAGAAGTCGGTTACTGTGTAGACGATTTCGGGCTCGAGGAATGGGTTGTTCATCGTGTCGCTGACGGCCTGCCACTGGCGGTAGACCATCATGGGGAGCTCCTGCCCGTTGGACAGGTAGATATGGTTTGCCTTGTTTCCTGAGACCAGGATGCCCCCTACGTCGTCTCCAAGCTTCTTGGCTACGGTTCTGTCGATCGTGGTCGAGGTCTTTCCCGTGGGCTTCAGCATCGCCTCTGTCACCGTTGATTTAATCTCGGTGTTCTTCTTCTTCGTCAGGAGTTCCTTGAAAGTGACATAGTCGCTTCCCTTCGTGACCGCTCCGTATTTTCCGTCCTCGAGGATGTAGACATATGTGGTCGTACCGTCACCGTTGTCCTTGGTGCTGACGGGATCGATGTGCTGGAAGTTGTAGTAATTGTAAGATGAAGGGTTCTTGTTCTCCGGTGCTCCTCCCAGATACTTGGTCATCTCGAACTGCGCTTTGGTGGGCACCGTGTAGTAGCAGTTCTCGATCATGATCCAGTGGGCAGTTATTGTGGTGTCCGTACTGGGCATGGTGAATGTGTAGGTGGGATCGGTCTTCGATTTATCGTCACCCCACCAGCCGAACTTGAATCCGCTCAAAGGGGTAGCAGTCAGAGTTACCGTTGACCCTATCTCTGCCTTTTCAGGAGTATTGAAGGACCCTCCTTCGCTGGGATCGTTGATGGCCTCTATGAAACGCATGGTGTCATAAACGAAATTGTCGGAAGTCGAAGCGGTAGCATTGTTCGTGAATCTGTATCCTGCTCTGTCCGCTCCCGTGACCTCAGCACCGTCCTTGGTGAATTTACCTCCGATGGTGGCTGTAGATTGGGCTGTGAAGTCCACATATTTGCCGGTCTTACCTATGAGGCCGGTAAGGTCGACTGCAAAGGAAGAATCGATGATAAGGTGATCGATGGTGATATTGTTGAAGGTCCAGTAACCATCATCTTTGGTGAAGTAAGTAGCGATAATACCACTGTATCCCGAGGGGAGTGCGGCCGTCTGCGTGATCTGCATCGTCTTGATGTTGGTCATGGTCAGTGAGTATTCTCCAACCTGGACCGCATTGTCCAAAGTGACCTTTTTGATGGCGCTTCCGTAGTACAGTGCGTTCGCACCGAGCTTGGTGACGCCTGCGGGGATGACCGCTTCGGAGGAACCGTTGGCGATCGGGTAGAATAGGAGAGTGGTGCCGTCCTTGGTCAGGATGGCCCCGTTGACAGACTGATAGACGGAGTTCGATGAATCGATAGTATATGAACTGACCTTGGCCCCGCTGAACGAGTCCTCGGTCATGCTGGTGACCGATGCTGCTAGCTTGATCTCGATACCGGCGGCGGCTCCGCTCGAAATCTGCTGGAATGCCTTGCTGCCTATGGACTGTATCGATGTGGCCGCACTCAGGTCCAATGAGTTAACGAGCCTGCATCCCTGGAATGCTCCCTCTCCGAGAGTCTTCACGGACGATCCGATGGACACCTTCTTGAGCAGGCTACAGCTTGCGAATGCCTGCGAAGGGATGTCAGTGACCTTGCACTTGGTCAGGTCGAGACCTGTGATGGTGGTCTTGTTGAAAGCCGCCTCTCCGATCGTCGTGACTGTTGATGGGAGTGTGAGGTCCTGGTAGATCGCACTGCCGTCGAACGCGTGTGCCCCGATGGTCACGATCCCCTCAGGGATCGATACCGCGTTGAGCTTGGATGTGTTCATGAACGTTTTGTCGGCGATTCCCGTTACGCTGTATTGTTTTCCGCTGTGAGTTACCTTCGCAGGTATCTCCAGAACGTTGTTTGTCTCATATTGTCCGGATTCTAGCGGTGCGACGGACACTGTAGAGTCGCTCGTTACGACGAAGCGGAATCCATCTTCCACGAAATACTGGTCGTCCGCATCCATACCGTCCGTCAGGGACAGACCTGTGAATCCGACCAGTGCGATCGCCAGTACTACAGCGAACGCCAGTCTCTTATCGATCATTTTCGAATCTCCTTTTTTTTGTTCATTTGGAAAGTTGTTTATGTCTAACGACGAAGAATGCGACTGCGATTACCGCTATGATCGCGATTACTGCCACGATAATCAGCATAGTATCCGAGCCTCCGGATGAACCCCACACGGCTTTTGCCGTGGCGTCGCCGGTCACTTTGTACTCGGAGCCTACGTCGTAACGTTTTCCTCCGATGTCCCAAGCGGTTATGTTCTTACCATCCAAGATCTCTATAGAACTCGGAAGTGTGATACTCCATCCCGCGTTGGAATACATCGGATCTATCTTCATCTTGCCTCCGTTGAGGTCGAATGTTATCGCCACGTTGCCGAACTTCGCCTCGAGGGTCATGTCCTTGTCCATCACCACGGTGGTATCGGCGTTGGTGTCGCCGTTGCTCCATGTTATGAAGTGATACCCCTCAGCAGGAGTGGCTTTGATCTTCGCCTCAGTTCCTGCGGCGAACTTGCCCATTCCCGTGACCGTGCCGGAATCCTCAGGGTTCGCGACCAGGTCCAGGGTGACTGGCGAATAGGTGAAGGTCGCGTAGAGGCGCATGTCCCCCTTCACGACCACTGTCTTGGGTGTGTTCTTATCCCCGTCGCTCCAACCGTCGAAGGTGCAGAGTGTCTTGGGTTTCGCGTTTATCGTTATCTGCATGCCCTCAGGGAAGGTTCCCCCGTGGGTGTCCAGGCTGCCGTACCTCTCATCGCATATTACGGTCAGAGTGCCGACCTTGGCGGTCGTCCAATCGTCATACTGTCTTACGTACGTCTTGCCTGCACGGTCCGCTCCCGTGAGTGTCTTCGTACCGTCGGTGTAGCTGCCTCCGGTCGTGTTCACGGTCTTGTCTGTGATCTTTATGTATCCAGATATTCCAGAGATATTGGCTGAAATACTGTCCTCGGTGTCCAGTTCCAGAAGATAAACGCTGTTCGTTCCCATTCCAGGGAGGATCCATCCCCCATTATCGAAATACTTCGAGATCACACTCTCTCCGCTAGTCGAGGCCGAGGTTATCGTTACGGTCATGAGATTCGCGCTGCTGAAGCATCCGTCTCCAATCGTGACACCATCGGGCATGGTTATATGGTTGAACGATCCGCAGTTGGAGAATGCTCCCGCACCAATGGAAGTCACCGAAGAGGGAATGACTATACTCTCAAGCGAATAGTCCTGGTTGAAGCATTGGCTGCCGATCGATTTGATCGTGTCGGGAATGGTAACTGATTTGAGCATGTAGCAGTTGTCGAAAGAGTTGAGCGGAAGCTCTGTCATCCCCTTTCCTAGTGTGACCGATTCGAGCCTCGCGCTCGCTCTGAAGGCACCCTCCCCGTAGTGGGTGACTGTATCTGGGATCGTCACAGATTTTAGCTGGTTGCTCATACGGAAGCACTCGAAACCCATGTACTGGAGGCCTTCTGGGAGCTTTATCTCCTTGAGCGATCCCGTAGTGTAGTTGACTGTATCGATGGGCATCCTGAATGCCTCGTCATCGATTATCCTGACAGAGGGCGGGAGTGAAAGGGTCTCCATGTACGTGCAGTACTTGAACGCAGCAGTCCTGATAATCTCCACCCCGTCCGCTATCTCGACGGATCTGATCTTGTCCTGGGTGCATTCCTTGTTGTAGTAGTCGTAGTAGAATGCCATGTCCCCGATGAACTTCACCTTCACCTTAGAGGCCCCCACATCCAGTTCTGAGGGGATCTTGATGGCCGTTCCGCTGAGGTGCCTGAGGATCGTGACCGATCTGTCAAGATCATAATATTCGAACGAGCAGTCCGTCGCAGAGTAGGTGTAAACAGGCATCACGGCCTTGGAGGTCTGAGAGAATCCCGACCATGATGAAGCGAAGCGCTCAAGATAGAGCACGGATGCTGTTGTTCCGGCGAAGGTGTCCGATGCCATCGCCGGCATGCTGCCGAGGAAGATCACGGTCTTCAGGGAACTGCAGTTCTCGAAGACCTTGGATCCCATCGAAGCAACATAGGCTGGTATGACGATCGTCGTGACCTTGGATGCCCCGGAGAGGGCGGCGTTGCTGAGCATTTTCAGAGGATATCCCTCCAGGTCGTAAGGCACGCGAAGCACTGTGTCCGTGCCGGCCTGGAAGGATGTCATCTCGGAGTAGTATTCCGTACCATCGAGATGATACAGGAACGTGTATACCGAACCATCGTAACCGTATGCTGTGCGGTACCTGTCGTCACCATCTGATCCCGGCACAGCGATCGAAGACAGCAACAGCACGATCAGAATGACAGAAATCCAAATCTTTCTCATGATATGCCTTCAGTACCCCCATTTGTAGTCCCCAGCTCCGACCTTCGGCCATGGAGGAGTGTCGTATCCAGTCTCACCGCCCCATGCGCCATAAGTCATGCCTGCATAGTCGACCTCATCAACATAGTCCACACCGAACCAGTGCTTGCCGGTGTCCTCAAACCATTTTCCAGATGCGTTATCCCAAATCGAGTGGAGGAAGTTCCCTCCGGAGCAGTCGTTGATATAGTTGACGAACCCCGTCGGGTCTATGTTGTATGAGTACCCAATACGGTCAAGGGCGTTGGTGAACGCTACAACCACCAGGGAACCGGGGTTTGCATAGCCTTTGATCCATATTCCCGGGACCAGCAGTGTAAGCGGGTCTGAGTGCTTCTCGACATCGGTCTCATACGTGGTGTAGATGTAGTTCACATCGAGATAGAATTTCACCTCTTTGCCTTGTTCGACAGGACCCCCCTTCTCTCCGTAGTACCATCCCTCTTTTCCGGGTTCGGAAGTCGGGGTGGGGGCGGTCCCTGAGGATGATGCGGCACCGTGGACGACGGCCACGTGATCGTAATCCGTTATCGTTAGGTCATTGAGTGTGAGGAATTCTCCAGAGTCGTTCTTGTCAGTCCAAGATCCTCCCTTCCATCCCCAGAGGTAGATGTTGCCGTCCTTCACACCATTGATCTCTGTGATCTTTCCATCCGTGATGGAGATGGATGCATTGTCGAAGGTTTTGCATGCGTCAGAGAGAGCGGAGCCCATGTCTGTTCCGGTTCCATGAATCCATATCGAGGGAATGATCGGATAGAAGAAGGTGTCAAAGACAGTCGTGCTCTCGAATCCGTCATTCTCGAAGTTGTCGCAGAACAGGAATGACACAGTCTTCTCCTCGCCTCCGCCACCGGTGAATGATGCTGTGATCGTGACGTCGCTGGTCACGGTACCTGATGCGGGGTTCCATGCATCGAAGGTGTATCCAGAGGTCGCAGTCGCGTTGACCTTCTGGCCGTCGCTGAAGGTAAGGGTGGAACCGCTCGAACTCCAGGTAACATCCTTCTGGACAGTGAGTGAGGCCTTGTCTACACTTCCGCCGGTTCCCGCGTTGATCTTCACTGTGAAATCGGTAGCACCCTGTTTGTTGTATACGATCTGGATGGTCATGTTGTTGGTGACCGTTCCGGATGAAGGGTTCCAGGATCCGAATGTGTAATCAGCGGCAGGCTCGGCCGTCACGGTCTGACCGTCATCGAAGCTGAGTGTTTTGTCCGTGGAGCTGAATTTCGTTCCTGCTTTGACGGTGATCGCTGAAGGTAGGCTTCCCTCTCCCGATTTGGTGAACGACACCTGGTAACTGCTCACCGGTATCTCGGTGAAGATCGCGGTGATCGTCATGTTGCCGGTCACAGTTCCTCCGGGAGTGTCCCAACTGCTGAAATTATAGCCTGAAGCAGGGGTCGCTATGACTTTCTGTCCGTCGCTGAAGTTCAATGTGTTGCCACTTGCGGCGAAGGTCGTCCCTTTCTCCACGACTATAGAGCCGGTGACCGAGCCTTGGCCTTGTACCTTGAACGATATCGTGTAATCGTCTTTTCCCACCTGGACACATTTCGCGGTCAGAGACATGTTGTTCTTCACGACGCCGCTAGGCTGCGACCAGCTGTCGAACTTGTACCCGTCCTTGGGCATCACGATTATTTTCTGTCCGTCATCGAACAGAAGTGTGCTGCCCGAATCCGGTTGTTTATAGGCTGTCCCGTCCTCGACCTCGATTGAAGCGTGGTCGACTGTTCCGTTCTCCGATGAGAACGTAACGGTGTGGTCCGAGGGACCGCCTCCCATTCCTCCCATTAGGAAGAAAACACCTGCGCCGGCAACTACTGCTATTATAGCGACGACTGCCAGCACTCCTGCCATTTTCATTTCAATTCTCTCCGGTGTATGAAAGGGTTTGAGTGCTCCTGCTGGAGCTTGAAGTTTATTTCATTGTTTTAGGAATTGTAAGATGTCAGTTGTTCGATCCGAAGTGCACCTCGTCAGGGTTATTGTCCCAACGCGCCTTCTTTGGGAGAACATAGATCTCGCCGTCAGCATCCAGGCCGACGCGGGCATCCACTTCATACACATCGCGGATTAGACTCTCGGTGACAACTTCTTTGGGATCCCCTATGGTGACTATCTGACCCTTCTTCATGATGACACACAGGTCGCAGTATCTTGCCATCAGAGAGATGTCGTGCTCTGCGACTAGAACAGTCATGTCGTTCCTGGCCATGTTCTGCAGGTACTCCATGACATCGAGTTTGTACTTCATGTCCAAATGTGACGTGGGTTCATCCACCAGCATAAGTATCGGTTGTTGGACATAGGCCTTGGCAATGAGCGCTCTCTGCCTCTCTCCTGATGACAAGGTGGATACTTTCTTCCTCCTGAGGTGGTCTATACCGAATGTTCTCATCGCCTCGCGGACAACCCTCTCATCCTCTTCGGTCTCCCACCAGATCCTGTCGACGAAGGGGTACCTTCCGAGCATGACCATATCCATGACCGTCATTCCAAAGGTCTGTCCTGCCTCGGCAGGGACCGAAGCAACAAGCTTGGATACGTCGGCCGGCTTGAGATTCGAGATATCCTGTCCGCCAACAAAGATGGATCCCGACGTCATCTGGTGTACCTTACAGATGCATTTCATCATTGTTGACTTACCGCATCCGTTCGGTCCTATGAGTCCCACCAGTTTTCCCTTCGGTAGTGAATAGCTGACGTTCCTGACCGCTTGATGGTCCTCGAAGTTCATGCACAGGTTCTCGATGCGGAGGACCGTTCCATCCGCAGGAATCCTGCTAGAGATTGTCGGGTTCGGATCCGGAATGAATTCCTGTTGCGGCTGACTGTTGAATAGTGAAGCTACCTTAGGCATCGTACTCACGCCCCCTCTTGACGAGCATGTATGCGAAGATCGGGGTACCGATCATGGCGGTGATCGCTCCGACAGGAAGTTCCAGCGGAGAGAGCACGGTCCTAGCGATGAGGTCCGAGAACATCATGAGGCACGCTCCAAGAACGATCGATGCGGGCATTATCAGCCTGTGGTCGGTCCCGAGGGCCATTCTGCATGCATGAGGGATGATCAATCCGACGAATCCGATGATTCCGCAGAACGCTACACAGATTGCCGTGAGGACAGAAGCGATAACCATCATCGTCCTCTTGAATCTCTTTACGTTCATTCCTAGCTGTTTGGCCTGTTCCTCTCCCATCATGAAAAGGTTGAACTCTCTTGCCCATATCATCGCAAGCAACGATATTCCGAGTGCGGGGATCATGACAATCCAGGCGTTCTCCCAGGTGATGTTGGCGAACGATCCGTAAAGCCACCACATGGCGTTGGAAAGATTGTCCTTCGCCATTGATAGGAAGACCGTCTGTACCGAGGACAGGGCGAATCCAACGATGACTCCTGCAAGGATGTAATTGGAAGCGGATCCTCCCGAACCCTCGGCCACCCCCATGGTGATAGCGAATGCGATGAGACCACCGACGATCGCAGCGACTGGGATGATGTAAAGGGTGTTGGATCCAATGAATGGGATCGAGACACCGAGTGCAACAACCGCGACAGCGAAACATCCGGCTCCTGACGACACTCCTGTAATGTATGGGTCGACAAGAGGGTTCCTGATAATCGCCTGATACATGCAACCTGCTATCGCGAGACCTGCGCCCACTCCGATCGCTGCTATAGCACGCGGCAGACGTGATTGATAGATGTATAGCTCGACGGTGTTCAGATTCTCTCCGCCTTTGCCTATCGCTGATATCATGGCACCGATCGCATCTGTGACGGGAACTATACCTCCTGCCGAAATGGAGATCGATATCAGGAATGCCACAATAGACATTACCACTCCGAAAACAACGATGAGTCTGAACCTGCGCTTCTTGACGATAAGCTCGCTGACCTCCCCATCAAGCTCCTCGGGTCTGTTCTTCCTGATCAATCCGACGACGGCCTGCACAGGGTGATGTCTCTCCCTGTGCTGCTGCTCCTGTGGCTGTTCCATCTGAGGCCGCTGGTAACCGTACGGTTGCTGTTGATATCCTACTTGTGGCGGATATCCAGGCTGCTGATGTATTTGCTCCTGAGGCGGGACTTGCTGAAGCTCGTTCGGGTCCTGTGGGAATACTGCATTCTTGTAGCCCTGGGGCATCGTGTACATCGGTTCTTTCTGGGGAGGGTTAAGCGATTGTTGTTGTGGTGGCTGCTGGTAGTACTGAGGTGGTTGCTTACTGTATTGCTGGGGAGGCTGTTGATATCCTCCCTGCGTGGGTTGCTGTTGGTAATACTGCTGAGGCGGTTGCTGCTGTTGCTGGTATTGAGGTGGTACCTGCTGTTGTGGTGGCTGTTGGTAATACTGCTGAGGCGGTTGATATCTATCCTGCGGAGGATAGTTGGGCTGTTGTGGGGGAGCTCCTCCGCTGCCCCGACCCCTTTGATCGGGGTTCAGTTCGTCCTTCATGGAGGCGTAGCCCCTTTTCACCGTATTCCAGAATCCTTTCTTTTCAGACATATTTCACCTCAATAATATCTCACAAGCGCCACTAGCGCCGCAATTATGACGATTATTAGCAGAGCCCACGACCAATGGTAGAACCCGCCGGGAAGGATGATGTCCCCTCCCCCGTCCCATTTCTTTCCCTCGACTATGGAAATACAGAAGACCGCGCCATAGTCGTTCGCGGCATAGATCTTACCTTCAATTATGGTTGGTGCGACCATGGAGTAGGAATCCTTGGAGTAGGGTTCCAGTTTGACAGACCAGATGACGGATCCGTCGTCGATACTCCTGGCTAGGACGTGTCCTCCGTCATCGAAAAATCCTGCAGAGTATTCGGACATATACACTACGTCCTCTGCCACAGTCAGACGGGACCAGATTAGGTTGGTGTCGGCCCTCCAGACGGTCTTACCGTCCTTATCTAGGCGATAGATGCCTGTACTATCGAAGGACGGGTCACTGTCGATGCACTTGTTCTGCCCAGGCGTGGCATAGATGATCATGTCGCTGTTTCCAACCGGGACTGTCCCCTGTGTCACCCCGTCGATTCTCCAGTAGTTGTCCGCACTTCCGGAACCGTTACCTGTCGCGGCGTCGATACAAACGATGTGCCCCATGATCGGGGACATTCCCCCGTCAGTACATGTGGCGACTATACGCCCGTCGCCGATGTATGTGATTAGATCTACTGCGCCGGGTGTTCTGGGGTGAAGTTTGTTCTTTTCATAAAGTGCGATCAGCTGCTTCTGCCAGATCAGCTCGCCCGTAGTGGCATTGACTGCGAAGATGTATCCCTCGTAGTTGCCCATATATAGGATCCTAGTGCCGTTGATGTCGACGATGGTCGGCGAGTAGTAATAGAAGCTTCCCCTGCTGCCGATGTACTTGCCATCAGGGTCAACGTCTGCGTTGGGCGCGAACTCCCAGAGGAGATCCAGACCCTCGGTCTTCGATACAGAGTATGCGACGATGCGTCCGTCGGAGGTACCGAAGTACATGGCTCCGGAGTCGTACACAGGAGATGTCCCTCCGTTGATGAATGTCCTTCCGCTCCACACAGGCATGCCCCTCTCATTCTTCGGAGGGTCATGAGCGATCTCCTCTGTATCCAGGAGCTCACCGGTGTACCTGTCGAGGAGGTACGTGCACATGAACGTGGTCTGCCCCTTCTCCCCGTGAGTCGTGGCGGAGTTTATGACAATCAGGTCGCCGATGATGAGCGGAGATGTGATGTTGTAACCGTTGTCCCTGTCGACGGGGTATTGCCCGCCTCCGGATGACAGATCGAACCTCCACAGCGTCTCAGTGGTGGTCCTGTTGAGGCAGTAGAGGAAAGCGTGTGATCTGTCACCAGAGGTGTCGCTCTCTCCATAAGTTGTGTGGTAGAGGTATTTCCCTCCGATGATGATCGATGAGTCGACGAAACCTGTCCTATAAGTCTTGTACCACTCGAGAGGTGTCTTGACCTCCTTGGTACCGTATGATTGCGAGATACCGGATGAACTCGAGCTCCCTCTGAAAGAGGTCCATGCGGCCTTGTATTCGGGTGTCTCGGTAGGGAGTATGCCATCTGGGTAGAATCCCCAAGCGATGCTTCCAGTTGAATATGATGTGTCCGTGGTAGGGGCCCATACCGTCCCGCTCCACTTGTATAAATGCCAGGAGCAGAGGACCGATCCCACTGAATGTTCCGTCATCTCTCCAATCCTGAGAATCCCGTTGTCCTTCCTCTCGAACTCCAGCCCGAGGGATTTGGCGTACGTCTCGGCCATAGAGACGGCGTCCGTTCCCGTCGGGGAGGTCCAATGTGTAATCCCGTTGCCCATGTCGATGAGAAATCCGTTCTGAACATCCTCTGCATTCTCCTGCTGCATCGGGATGATTAGCATAACCGCTGCTAGGGCTAGCGTTGCGAGCAGATATCTGAATTTCATGCCTGTTCCTCCTGGTATCTGAGGTAGTCCCTGTAGTTGTCGTGGACGTAGTGTGGCAGCACGGGCGCGCTGGGGTCGTCGTCGTGGAACGCCTCTGGGTTCATCACTTGGGCGATGAGCTCCGCCGCTTCGCACAGACGCGGTCCAGGTCTGGAGAGAACGTTGTTCGCCTCCCCTGTAAAGAAGTATACCCTCCCGTCCTGGAATGCTGGCGTCTCCTTCCAGACGGGATCCATTCTATCCAGGGCCCTCTGGTATTCCTCCTCGGTCGTGATCTTATCCACCATCATGATTATGATCAAGCCTGGGTCCTTCATGCGAATGGTCTCCTTTACGACCATGTACCACGAGGGCTTGTCGTTGAACACGTTGTTCCCACCTAGGGTCCCGATGATGTCATCGATGTATGTGTCGCTCCCGGCGGTCCACGGCGAGGGGTCGGTGGACAGGGCCACAAAGGTTCTGGTGAGCGTCTCACCAGCGATACCTGCGACATCGTCTATGATGCGTCCAATCTCCTGGATCTCACCAGTGGCGGAATCCGGGAATCCCAGACTGCAGTAGGTTAGCCAGATGTTTTCATAGAGTGCGTCAATGCTGGTACTGTCTGAAAGCACGCAGCATGATATTCCCGATTTGCGGAGTTTATCTGCGATTGTGATCTGCTGACCTACGCCTCCGTCGCAGAATACGAGGTCGGGATTGATCTTAACAATCAGCTCATAGCTAGGGTCGGTATATCCGCCGGTGTCAGCGATGAGTCCCTGCTGTTTACGTTTGGTGATCTCCGCGGGGTAGTCGCTGTAGACGTCCGTACCGATGATGTAGTCGATTCCGCCTTCAAGGGCGCAGATTGTCTCCGTTATGGAGGGTGCGAGGGACACGACCTTGATCTTTTGGCCGGTGTGCTTAGAGATTCCCTTGTCCGCGTAGCTGAAGTATTGGTGGTCAGTGGAATCGGTAGGTGTGATGACCGTGCTCGCAGAATTTGCGCGAGCCCAGCAAAGGAATTGTTCGTCAGCTGCATGGAATGCTGAGGGGTCGTCAACTTGTGACCATGCGTTATCCACAAGTTTGTACAGTCTCCAGGGCATGTCCTTCAGGGCCATTTTTCCATCGACGCTAATAACGCTTCCGTCAGTGTCGCGTTGAAGGCTGTAGCCCCGCATATCGCATGCCGTTTCTAGAACACCGTAACCTGTCATTTCATCTGTGAAAGTCATTTCGGTCCAGGATGCGTTCCAATATCCGAAATCGATGAGAAGGCCGTGGCTCTGGTCCTGTGAGACTTTGGTCAGACCTGTTATCGGAAGGGCGATGCATATGGCCGCTATGATGATTACCGAAATCATTACCTTCTTATTGATGGAGTTCAAAAAGTACCACCGCTGAATTGGATGTATAATCCAATCAGCCGTATATAATGGAGTTTGCTTTGGATAAAACCTGGTTAAAATTTCCTAATGATATAGCCAGAGATGGGAAAATATCTTTTGCACGACAATTATTCAACGGTGTTTGTTTACCGACTGGATGCTATGTTCTTATAAGGAGGTCAAGGGGATCTGGACGAATCAACTGTATTTGGCACGTGTATTCGGTCCCTGTTTGAATCTGTTGTTCTCTTTCCCCTTGAGCATGTTCCCGGACCTCTTACCAAGGCAGATCCCGTCGAGAAGGTAGATTGAACCGTTGTCCAGGTCCAGGAGGTCGCTGTTGAGGACGGGCCCCAGCAGATCTTCCCCGATGACATTGATGGGCGATCCTCCTAGCATCCTGTTGAATGCAGGGATCACGATGAAGTTCTTCGGGAGCTTCTGATATTTGTCGTTCTCATCCTTCGCGAAGTTCCCTCTGAACCAACAGGGTTCGGTAATCTGTCTCCCAACTCCGTCCCTGAACATCACCGCAGGATGGTTGTGGCCGAGGATCAGCGTCTCGCAGTCCATGACATCCTGGGAGGGCCATGTGTGGCCGTGGATGAGTCCGAGATCATCGAATTTCATCCCTGTTGCAGGGCGTATCCGGACGCGCGGAGGGAGGAATTCCTCGATCATCGTATCGTGGTTACCTCTGACCACATCGATGGTATCGAAGCGCTCGAACAGGCTCTCGAAGAAATCAGGGATCTCCGCGTATTCCTGCTTGGTTGAACCAGGGACAGAATCCTTCACGTCACCAAGGACGATTAGTTTGTTGATATCCTCGTCTGCAGAATCCAATATCGTCTGCCTCATATCGTTCGTATGCGATGTGAGGTGGAAACCTTTCGAGCGAAGATGTGACTCGACCCCTATGTGGAGATCGCATATGATGAGGGCGTTCCCAGCCTTCAGTGCAGGTATGCCGTAGACAGGCTGGGGGATCATCTTCACTCCAGGTTGTCTCTCAGAACGTGCGGGATCTCCTCGATGACATCGGTCGCGATGAGTCCGTAGGACTTGTCCTTGAAGGCATACTCTCCGGCCATTCCCGTGAGGAAGGCACCGAGTGATGCGGCTTCCATGGTGGTGAGTCCCTTGGAGAGCAGAGCCGCAACTGAACCAGAGAGGACATCTCCGGTACCTGCAGCTGTCATCGCGGCGGTTCCGGCCCGGTTGTACCTGGTGGCGTTACCGTCGGTGATTGTGTCGACGTGCCCCTTGAGCAGGAGCGTGACATTCATCAGCTGTGCCAGGGGTTCAGGGCCTCCGTATTTGGAATCGAGTTTCCTGAACTCTCCTTTGTGCGGCGTGATGATCGTAGGGGTGAAGATCTCCATTCCGATGATGGCGGACAATGCATCAGCATCGATGACCATGGGCGTCTTGCACTTCCTGACGAATTCCTTCACGGTGAGCATCGTGTCGGGATCCTTTCCGATACCGGGTCCGATGAGGACGGTGTCGTACTTCATTGATTCCTCCAGGAGCATGTCGACAGAATCTGTCGTCAGGTGGTCTCCCGGAAGGGGTGTGATCATGAGGACGGGGCAGTAGGTCGCGATGGACTGTGCCACGTTGGAAGGGGTGAACAGCCTTACGATGTCAGCTCCGCTGCGGAGAGCGGCCATGGAACACATGACGGGAGCACCGAAATAGGGCCCTCCTGCGATGATCATGAGCCTTCCGTTCTCTCCTTTGTGACTGTTCTCATCGGGGACAGGATATCTGAGTACGTCTCCCGGTCCGATGTACTTCATCGCATCTACTGGTATACCAACATCTGCGACGAGGATGTTCCCGCAGTTATCGTCGTTCATGCCGACCTTGACGTCGTGGAACGTGATGGTGGTCTGGGGAACGATTGTGATATCCGATCCGAGTCCCGAGGGGACATCGACGGATACGATGGGGAGGCATGAAGCGTTGGCCTCCATAATGAACGATCTGTAGGGGTCCTTTACCTTCCCCTTCCTAATCCCGGTACCAAGAGCGCAGTCGACGATGACATCCGCATCGTTGAACAGTTCCGGACTGTACTCCTCGACCCTGCAGGCAAGCTTGGAATATCTCTGCTTTGCTATCTCGGAATGGATCTGGCTGGATTTCCTGAGCATCGCTACTGTGACCTTATCGGGGTCCATGAGAAGCGCAGAGGCGAATCCGTCTCCTCCGTTGTTACCCGGTCCGCACACGAACAGTATGCGTCCGTCTGGGTAGTGTTCCTCAAGGAAGCCGGCAACAATCTTTCCCGCATTGTCCATGAGTGTGGACACGGGGATGCCAAGAGCTTCGGAGTTCGCATCTATTACCCTAGAATCCAGACCGCTTATCATTGCAACACCTCACTGGTTCTTCACAAGCACTTCCGCAATCTTCGGAAGGAGTTCGGTCTTGGACATATCGGTTCTCTCCACACGGACGCATCCGTGCTTCTCGCGGGGGAACTTGGGATAGGACATGTTCTCGAGTATCTCGAATTCGAGATCGAGCATCATGGCACCTTTTGCGATGATATCGAGATCGGGCTTCTCCACGCAGAGTTCCTTGGGAAGTCTCCTACCCTGTGCCCTTGTAAGGTTGATATCGAAATACTCCGGCCATAGTGTGATTGCAACATCCGGGTCGTAAGTCATGATTAGTCATCGGAGTCGCACTAATAAGTGTTTCCGAAACTTGTGAAGAAAAAATGTCATCTTACCCCTGTAAGGGGTAAGGAAGAGGTTTGTGTCAATGTGATTACTCAATGAGCACTGCGTTAATTGCTCCATCCTGGCCAGGCCTGGATGTGATGATGGCATCTCCGATTTCTGTGGAAATGGTGGCCCCCTTGTTCATGATGTTACGCTGAACATAGTTGGGGTCCGAAGGGTTGGACTTAACGGTCAGAATCTTTGCCTTTGTGACCTTGTTAGTCTTCTTGTCCATTACATTTGCGTACTCTGTGCTGAGCATACCAACCTTGACACTTCCGCCCATTCCGCGATACTGCTTGAGGTTCGTTGCACCGATTCTGGTGAACTGCTTCTCTCTGCTGATCTCGAACTTCCTCTTTCCCTGACTGGGGACGAGTCTGCCGCCAGTGGGCTTTCTGTTGGATTTACCCTGCCAAAGTGCCATAGTAATCGAGCCCTCTAATTATAGTGCTCTATTTAAAAGTTGCTCACTTATTTCTTTTTGTTATACTGGAGCGGTCAGTAGTCCCAATGTCTCTCCAGACGCATCTCCACTATAACTAATATCCCAATGAGAGCAGCCACGCTGATGATAAACGGTGTGCTGGGTGAATCTGCATCGGATTGGCCGGTCTGCTGCTGTTCCTCAGAAGTAGGCAAAGGTTCGGAGCCTTCCGATGTATCGGTTATCAAAGGGACCAAGGCGAGTATAGTTGAGATGGTGAAAACGGATAGCAACAATTGTCCTCTCATCTCGGTCCCCTGTTGTATGTACATTTACTAGGCAGTATTTAGATATACCCTTGGGGGGTATTGGTACGATATAACTCCTCAATTCATTTTTAACCTCGGTGTACGATAATGACTGCGATGGAGTTCAGATACCTGACCGAATCGGATGCCGAGGATGCTTCAGTATTCGTGCACGATATGTGGGTCGATACCTATGCACCCATAGTCAAAGGCGGCAGGCAGCATGCCGAGGAGATCTTCGATGATTGGGTCGGACCTAAGAAGATCGTCAACGATATGTCCAGAGGACATTTCTTCGCTTATCTTGTGGATGAGGGGAAGATAATCGGGCTGATCTCGGCAGGAAAGGAAGTAGATAATCTTGAGATCAGCAAGATCTATGTCCTTCCGGAATACCGCGGGAACGGTATCGGCAGGCAAGCCTTGGAATTCCTGCTCGGCAAAGGAAGGGAGCTCGGATGCAGGAAGGCGTATCTCGAAGTGAATCACGCAAATACAGCTGCCATCGGATTCTATGAGAAGCACGGCTTCAAGGCCGTGGGGAAGAATGTGTACGAGCACTCATACACCTTGGTCATGGCGGTGGAACTCCGACCGCCATGATCCGGTAGGTGTTTTCAGATTCCCCTATGGTGGAGCATCTTCACATCGACATTCTTTCCGTCGACTGTGATCACTGCACTGTACCCGTCCTTCGCAGGTCCGGGGTTCACGAAAGTGGTGTCTCCGACTTTCTCACAACCGATCGCTTCGTGGATATGTCCGGACATGGCGAGTATCGGATGGTATTCGTCGACGATCTTCCTGATCGTAGGACATCCTACATGAGCACCAGTGGGGATGGTGTCGAGCATTCCGTAGGACGGGGCGTGCGTCATGAGGATCATTCCCTCGGACGCGTTCTTCTTCAGTCCGTCGTAGAGCTCTTCATCGGTCAGCTCGAAGGGTGTGCCGAAGGGACTTGCGTTCCCGCCGCCCATTCCGACAAGGTCGTGGCCTTCGATTACGATCTTCTTCCCATGCATGTCAACAGCGACATCGGCGATCTTCTCGGGCATGTCCCTCGGATCGCAGTTACCGGGCAGAACGTACACCTTGGAGTTGATCTTCGAAAGGAGATCCACTGCATCCGCAGATGTGCCCATGTCGGTGACGTCTCCCAGGTGGATGACGAAATCGACCTTGTATTCTTCGATCTCCTTGTTGATCCATCCCAGGGCGGAATGGTGCTGATGGAGGTCGGTGATCAATAGGAATTTCATGACCACGTAATCGAGCGGACCGTACTTAATGCCTGACTCGGAACTCAGTAATCGATAAGCGGTCTTGGCTCGCCCTTGTGCTCGCCCGCATAGGGTCTCCTGCCGATGGATTCCAGCTTGGACAGAACGAGTCTCTTTCCGATGTCAGTTACACCATAGATCTGGATCTTGTTCCCCGCCACGAGGACATCCCTCCTCTCCGCTTCGGCTCTGATGCGTCCAGAGGCGCAAGCTGTGATGATGTCACAGTTATCGAACATGACCTTGGCGCCGTCGCATGTGGTGTGGCTGCTGTGCACCCCCACGATCAGGACGTCATCGCCGTATTTCTCGCGGAGGATCTTGGCATCCTGGGCGACGGCCACGGTGACTGAGAATCTCCTGTAACCTTTGGAATATGCGAGCTCAGCCCCCTTCACCATGTCCAATGGGACCGTCTCGGGATCGATGACATTGTCCCTCCCGACTGCATCGAGAACGATCTGAAGGGGTGAGGTCTCTACGAGTCCGGAGATCCTTCCGCACATGCCCTGAAGGAGTGCCGGTTCCGTTATGACGGCGGTACCGCACCCGTCTGCCGCTATCACCGCAGCCTCGAGATCCCCGTTAGCCAGAGCTGTGCTGAGTATCTCCGACACACCGAACGTGACGTAATCCTTGGCACGGACCACACGCCTTTCGGTACAGAATCCGAAGTCCCTGATGCGGAACTCTATGTTCTCGCGTATCTTCTCGGGTGTGATGTCGCCCATGCCGACCAGTTTCTTGAAAAGAGGACAGAATCTGATCTCGGGTTCTCCGACTTCCACTACCTTCCCGTCTTCAATTACGATACGGGTCATTCCAATGGCATCGAACACATGTCTTCCGTCAGGACCGGTCATGATTGGGAATCCCATCATGCCTATAAACGAATCTGCCCGAACGGATACTCTGGACAGAGGTTTCAATCCTTCTTCTGGTTCCTCTTCGCTTCGATGACCTCTTGGTAGAGTTTCTCCAGGGCGATGGCGGTGTTCTGAATGGAGTACTCCTGTGCGGTCGCGAGTGCACCTTCCCTGAGACTCTCGATGTTCTCGAGACCCTTGCGGATCACCCTCACACAATCTTCCTCTTCGGTCTCGAACAGATATCCGTTGTACCCTTCCTTGATGACATCGGTGAACGCACGTCCGTTGGCGCATATGGCAGGGATGCCGCATGCCATGGCCTCGAGCGTGGTTAGACCCTGGGTCTCGAACTTGGATGCTGTGACAAATATGTCCGCGCATGAGTAGTATGATACAATGTCATCATCGCTGACGAATCCGGCGAACACGACCTTGTCGGTGACGTCTTCGTCCACGGCAAGCTGTCTCCATTCGTCCCCGGCGGGACCCTTTCCGCAGACCAGCAGCACAGTATCGTCGTCGAATTGCTTCATGCATTTGATCAGAAGGTCCACCTTCTTCTCGAAGGACAGTCTCCCGACGGTGATGAGCACTTTCTTCCCAACGAGTCCGTGGCGCTCCCTGATCTCGTTCCCCCTGTCATTCCTCTTGAAACGGTCCACATCCACACCTACTGGGATGATCTCCATCCTCTTCGGTTTCACACCCATCTCGAGAAGTTCCCTGGCGATGGGCGGCGTAGGTACGATGAGTGCGTTGGGCCTCTTGAGCTCCTGGCGGAGATAAATCTGCACCAGTCTGTTCAGAAGGTCGGGCGGCAACTTTACCGGAGAATATTGGTAAGCGACCTCGTTCACCATGGTGACGAAGGTCTGCACAGTAGGGATCCCAGAGAAGTGCGAAGTCACCAGACCTTTCAGCGTCATCACTGTGCATCCGTGAAGATGGATCAGGTCCGGCTTCCAAGCCTCCACATCCTTCAGTTCGTTGTGCCTGAAGGTAGGAAGGAAGTATCCTTCGTAGGACTTGAAAGGTTTCGCGGGGACGTACATTATTCCCTCCTCGCGGTCCTTCTCTCCCGGATCGGGTGCGACGATAAGCACCTCATGGCCCATGCGGTCGAGGCACTGCTTGGTGGTCAGCACCTGAGTGGCAACCCCGTCACGTGTGGGGAAATAACTGTCGGTCACTATCGCGATCCTCATCCGGTTCCCTTCTGTAGTGGGTCATAGGATGCGGTGCTGTTATAAGACGGTGACCATGGAGAAATGAGGTTTTTCCTCTGCCGAGACCACTGCGGAAACGCTTTTTATGACGATTCACATATCTGGGTATGTTCGAAGAGATGGGTCCTTCTAAACCCTATATCATCTCCGGCTTCCTTGTAGCGATCGTACTCGGTGCCGGTTCTATACTCTCAATATTGCTTTACCCCGAGTGGGACATCAATCTGAACTCGTTCTCGGATCTGGGAGATTCGATGTCGCCTTCCAAGTGGATCTTCAACGGAGCATGCATGCTGGCCGGAATCCTTCTTGGAGTGTTCTCCATGGGATACGTCAAATTCGGTAAGAAATACTCGAAGATCGGAGGATATGCGTTCATCATCACAGCCATCCTCATGTTCCTCGTCGGTCTGATCTCCAAGGAGGTCAGCGACAGCCACCTCTACTTCTCGATGGCTTTCGCGTTTGCATTCTTCATCTCAGCTGCGATAATCTGTATCCAGAACGTCGTCGATAGGGAATGGAAGTACCTCATCCCGACCGTCATCGCCGGTTTCGTCATCATGGTGACATGGATCCTGTATCTGAACGATGAGATCGTCAAGTACGGTGTCGCCCAGCTAATCTGTTTCATCGGAGCATTCGTATGGTTCCTGTCCGAAGCGGTCAGGAATGCCAAGCTCGGATTCGGAACCGAAAGGGAGAACTGATCATTTTTCATTCAGGCTGTGGCCTGTCCCTTGCCATCAGGGAAGCGATGATGGTGACGGACAGCACAGCCACTATGAATCCCAATGATGCCGCTATAGGTATCTCGACGACCTCATTGAGCAGGAGCTTCGCAGCGATGAACAGCAGAATGACTCCGAGCCCGTACTTCAGATACTTCATCGAACTCAGTCCGCCCTTTATCGCGAAGTAAAGCGACCTAAGACCGAGGATCGCGAAGATATTCGAGGTGTAGATGACCAGCAGATCGCTGGACAGGGCCAGGACCGCAGGTATCGAATCGAGTGCGAAGACCAGATCCGAGATCTCGATGACCATGACGCACAGCAGCAGCGGTGTCATCATCAGTTTCGAATCCACCCTGGTGAAGAACTTGTCCCCGTCCAATCTCGGGGAGGTCTTGAGGTGCTTGCTCATGAACACAGCAATCTTACTGTCGCCTTCGCCAACATCCGATTCCTTGGCGAACAGCGTCTTCAGTGCAGCATAGGCCAGGATGATTCCGAAGATGTACATCACGAAGTCGAATTCCATAAGGCGGACTCCGATCAGCATGAATATCAGACGGAAGATGACTGCACCGAATATACCATAGAACAGCGCCTTGTGCTGATACTCGTCCGGAATGGAGAACAGACCGAATATCAGGATGAACACGAAAAGGTTGTCTATACTCATCGATTCTTCCATGATGTAGGCCGTGATGAACTCCATGCCTCTGGTCTGTCCGAACATGAAGAAGATGAACGCACCGAAACACAATGCGGTCGCCACCCAAATGGCGGTCTCATTCAGTGCTTTCTTTACAGGGATGTGTTCAGGTTTGCGATGGAGAACGAGATCCAGAATGACGAGGGCAAAGGCCATCACGATGAAAACGACCCATGCCAACAATTCATCATCCATCCGCATCATCCCAAGGACTTTCAGTCCGTTAAGCGGGGATAGAGCCTTCTTAGATATCAAATAATCGAGTGTTAAGACCGTAGTGTAAGAACGATCGACAATCAGATGGTATGAAGAAGAGGTGGCGTGGAGGACGAGATTTGAACTCGCGAGCGCATAGCGCACTAGCTTAGCAGGCTGGCGCCTTACCGGGCTGGGCCACCTCCACAGTTGCATTGTCGTGATTGACACATCTCTAATAAAACTTTGGTTGGTAAGAACAGTGCCTCTATTATAGGTAATAATAAAGATTGATTATTGATAAGGAAGGGGCACGATTCCTTACAGAGGATCGGGACATTCGCCCTTCAGAGGACGAAGGAGCTGCAATGATCTTGTTCTCTTGACCGATTCTGGGAACCCATCCTATAGCTTTTTATAATTAATCAAAGTACGGGGGTCTGCGCAATGAAGCGGCGACTACCCAGTGGTGCGCTGGAAGGATTTGCGAATGATATTGACCTCGGTGTTGGTGGGAAAGGGTTCAAAGCGAATTCTTATATACTCCATCCAACTACACGGGGTTGCGCGATGCGACGTGACATCGACTCCAAGAATCAGTCACGGTCAGTCACGATCCACGTATGTGGCCATGCGGGTCTATCTGATAGGCTTATATACTTGGTCAATATACAGGGGAATGCGCGGTTCAAGAGGACCGCAATCATGGAGAATCATGATCTCCGGCAGGGAAACACCATCCTGTCGTGCTCTCATGAATTCTGACGTTCGATGCTACGAATGTTCCGTTAGACGGGATATTCGAACAAGAGTGTGCCGTTCAACGGGACAGCGGTGAAACATGGTAAACTGCCAGTTTCAATTTCATCCATCAGAGACGAAATAAGTCAATGATTTGACTCCGGTTGATCCTGCCGGCGGCCACCGCTATAGGATTTCGATTAAGACATGCGAGTCGAGAGTCGTTATGGACTCGGCGGACTGCTCAGTAACACGTGGAGAACGTGCCCTTAAGTGGAGGATAATCTCGGGAAATTGAGGATAATACTCCATAGATCATGGGATCTGGAATGACCCATGGTTCAAAGTTCCGGCGCTTAAGGATCGCTCTGCGGCCTATCAGGTAGTAGTGGGTGTAAAGTACCCCCTAGCCTACGACGGGTATGGGCCTTGAGAGAGGGAGCCCAGAGTTGGATTCTGAGACACGAATCCAGGC
>ERZ842401.1964-NODE-1964-length-28156-cov-6.194192_pt1 | contig 28156 bp, 27 predicted proteins | sample MGYA00521270_ERZ842401 | MGnify/ENA primary metagenome ERZ842401 (study PRJEB31892, sample SAMEA3878208) | bioreactor metagenome | biome: Moose rumen | place: Sweden | collected 2011-10 | study: EMG produced TPA metagenomics assembly of the PRJEB12797 data set... | reverse complement strand
CACCGCTTGGTCAGAATCAGCCCGTTCGACGCGAACGCGCGGCGGCACACTTCGTTCAGCTCGGTTTTCATCTTCCCGATTCTTGACGACACAATCAAAGTTGACATTCGCCCCGAAGATTTGCGTGTTGACACCTACCGTTCGGGCGGAAAGGGCGGTCAGCATGTGAACAAAACCGACTCGGCCGTGCGATTCACGCATATTCCCACGGGAATCGTCGTTCAGTGTGACAGCGAACGAAGTCAGATTATGAACCGCGCCACCTGTATGAACCTCTTGCGGGCAAAACTCTACGCTCATTACGAAGAAGAGCGCGCGAAAGAAACGGCGAAATTCGGCGCGGAAAAAAAGGACATTTCATGGGGAAATCAAATCCGCTCCTATGTTTTCCAGCCGTACACTATGGTCAAAGACCACCGCACCAAATTCAGCGTGGGCGACATTCAGGCGGTTATGGACGGCGACATCGACCAATTCATCGATAGTTTCTTGCAGGCGCAGTGGAAAGGCTTGCCCGCCGGCGGCGATGACGAAGACGACGACTTGTAATGAAAAAACTTCCGATGTGTTTCTGTTTTCTGATTTTCTCTTTACTTGCCTTTGCGGACAATTGGACGCTCGGCGTGATGGAATTTTCGTTTAAGCAGACACAATCGCGGAGTGAAAGCGCAACGAAGGCGGCACAGGTGTTGCCACAGCTCATTATTGAGCAATTTTCAAGCGAAGAAGTGCGCACGATTCCGGCTCAGGAAAGCCTTGACCGAAAATTAAAGGATTTGCAGACGGCGCGTCTTTCCCTTTTCTTGCAGCTCTCCAAAGAATACAAAACGCGTGATTCTCTCGTGCTTACCACCACAAAACCGAAAGCCTTGCAAAAAGCCATAAAAGAAGAAATGAAAAAAATCCGCGAGATTGAGATGCAGATTGACGAAAATCTTGAGGAAGTAAAACGAGTACAGGATGACGCGCGCCCTAAAATTGAACGCGAAAAAATGATTTCTGAGGGAAAAAAAATTGATGATGAAAAGAAAAACGATGGTTTTCTCCCTTTTCAGCTTCCGTTTCCCTTTTTTCATCGGGATGAGCGGGAAGAAGTTGTTTCTGAGAATGTTGTGCTGTATAAAAGCGACTCAACAATGCTTTTTACGCCGAGCGAAAAGGCTCTTGAATCCGGCTTTACTTCGTGGGATTTCGAGACAGAGGTTATTTCCGCAAAAATCAACGGTCTTATTACTGGGGAAATTATCTGCTATGGAGATTATTGTTCCGTTGCGGTGAGTCTTCGGGTGTACCCGGGCGCGCAAGTATTGGGAGTCGTGCGAGAAGTCGGGCTTTTGAATGATTTAATGCCACTCGCGAATTCTATTGCCCGCAATCTTGATTCAAAAATTGCAAATGCACTTCCCGTCCTTATGGAATTCGATATTGAGCCGCATGAAATTGCTCGCAGTGCGCGTGTTATGATTGACGGCGTTGTGTTTTCGCTCACAAAAACTGACGGAACTTTTGAAAATAAGGTCATAAAAGATTCGGGAATTCACCATATTAGTATTGAAGCTCCTGAGTATGAAACATTGGCGTTCTCATATTCATTTTCGGGTGACAATCGTTTTTTAATTCATGCGAATCTTGTTCCCGAAGTGCATGGCGTTGCAAAAATCCGCCTCAAAAAATATCGTGATGGTATTTTCCACACATACGGGCTGTTGCAGTCTCCTGTTACAAAAGAAGAACCGTGGGCGAGCCTTGAAGTTAATTCAAAAACCGTGCTTGGTGTGTTCACTGTTCCCAAACTGAATCCCGATGATTCTGATTCAAGTAATATCGCTTTCTTTAGAATTCCTGAAAATTCTGCTTTTGACGGTGCGAATCTTGTTGTAAATGCAAAAACTTTTGATCGGGAGGCGAATATCGACAAACGCCGGCGATGGATGTATACTGCTTACACCGCGCTTATCTGTTCCCTGCCGTTTACTTTTTACAATCTGGGTGAGTTTACCGCTGAAAATTCGGCATATATGCAAGGGCGAGGGGATTATGATCGTCTTTTAGAGCTTCAGAATCGGTCGAATCTCTGCATTGGCATTACGGCGGTATGCGGTGTGTGGGCGGGAATTGAGCTGATTCGGTATTTGTGGGCTGCTGACCGCGTGCTTCCGGCAAAAGTAAAAATCGATAAAAAAGCGATGAAGCAGTCTGCGCTTTTCTCGAATCCGATTGAACTTGTACCGAGTGACGGCGAAACGGCGGAGAAAGAAAATCAATTTGAGGAAACTGAAAAAACAATCGAAACGGAAGAAATAACTGTCCAATAAAGGGAGAACTCATGGCAAAACTTTCATTCGCACAGAAATTCAAAAATCTCTTCTCTTCAAAGAAAATCGACGAAGAATTCTTTGAGAATTTGACCGACGCGCTCGTTGAAGGCGACATGGGCGCAAAAATGGCATACGAGCTTACCGAATCGCTCGAAAAAATCTGCCGCGAAAAGAAAATTTCCGAAGAATCGGAAATCAAAGCCGAATTAAAGAAAATGCTTTCTGCTTATGTGCAGAAAATCGAATTCACGCCCGAAAAAGGCAAAGTCAACATCTACATGATGCTCGGCGTGAACGGCGTTGGGAAAACGACCACGGCGGCAAAAGTCGCGCGGCTTTTCAAAGAAAAGGGCGAGCATGTGATTCTTGCGGCGAGCGACACCTTTAGGGCTGCGGCCGAAGAACAGCTTGAGATGCACGGCGAGCGGCTCGGAATCCGCGTGATTTCCCATCAGCACGGAAGCGACCCGAGTTCGGTTGTGTTTGACGCGGCGGAAAGTTGCAGGGCGCAGGGCGGCGGCGTGATTATCGCGGACACGGCGGGGCGGCTTCACAACAAGGAAAATCTCGTGCGCGAGTTGCAGAAAATCGACCGAATCGCCTCGCAGAAGGCTGATGAAGGCTGCTATAAAAAAATCCTCGTGATTGACGGAACGACAGGGCAGAATGCTTTGCGGCAGGCGGAAGTGTTTTCCGAGAGCGTGGGCGTTGACGCAATCGTCATCACCAAATACGATTCCACGGCGCGGGGCGGCTGTGCCTTTACCATCGGAAAAGAACTCAAAATTCCTGTTCTCTTTGTGTGCACGGGCGAAAAATACGAGAATATCGCTCCCTTCGACCCCGAAAAATATATTGAAGAATATGTGGAAAGTGAGAAGTGAGGAGTAAGAAATTGCCAGTCTGCGTTTCTGATTTCTGATTTCTGCCTTTCTATTTTCTTTTTGTGAGATTATGTTGCAAAAATGTTTGTTTTGCTTTGTTTTTCTTTTTTCTCTTTTGACTTCGCTTGCTTTTGCGCGCGATTTGTCGGAGCGTGAGCAAAATGCACTTTCGTATATGCGCGAGCTGTGCTTTGAGATTACGCGCTACAATGTAACGGGGCTTTCTTCTCGCCCTGAAAGCGTGGCTCTTGCTTCCATTTCAAAAATCGGCTCATCCTTACTGACACAGCGAAAATTCACTGTGTCGGCAAAAAATCCCGTGTACTTGTGCGAATATTATTTTCCTGAAAAACTCGGCATTATCGATGCAACTTTTTGTCCCGAAGATTTGTATGCGGCGAATGATTTTTTTTCGGGCATTGAAAATGTCGGCGCGGGCGAAGAAAGCGAAGAAGAACTTCCAAATTTTGATTGGATTGACCTTTTGTTGCAAGGAATGAACGCGCAATCGGTGGAAACGGCTTCAACGAGCGAAGAATACGGCATGTTCGACGGCGAAAAATTGCTTGAAATGCTTGAAAAGGGCGACAGCCGCGGAATTGAGGCGCAAGATGAGGGCAAAACCGAAGAAAATCTTCCGCAAGAAGCGACATATTCGAAAAATGACGGCTCTTTGCGCCGATTCTCATACGACGGCGAGCAATTTACCGCGTGGCGCGACGGCGAAAACACGGTTCTCGTCAATTTTTACGGCGACCGCCTTATTCGCAAAACCTTCGACCCTTTGTATCGGCTTGTAAAAAACGAACGCTTCAAAACGGGAACGAGTGCAAAAAATATGAGCCTTGAAAGCGAGCTTGATTTTACATACGCGGGCGATTCTTCACAGCCTGAAAGCACGCTTGAAGAGCAAATCGCAACGAAAAAACGGACGGAAAACCATTTCGATGAAAACGGTCGCGTCATTTCTTTGCTCGAAAGCCATTATGAGGAGCGGGAAGTCAAGTCAAAGAAAAAAACACCGGAAAAAGAAGGCGAAAAAGAGCGCGTTCTTGTGAATGACAAAAAAACGATTCGGGGCTATGATGAAAGCGGGCGCATAATTGCGGAAGAAATCACAACTTGGGCATATAAAACCAATTCTTTTGGCAGGCTTGTCACCGAAGAACGCACGGTCAAAAATGTCTACGATTATTCCGCGGTCACCGAAGAAAACAATCTGCCGCCGAATGTGCAGTTTTTTGAGAACGGCGAGCTTCATTTGGAGCGGAACTATACGGGCGCGTCTGATTATTCCGAAAAACTCTACTTTGAGGGCGGATTTTCGGTGGAAGTGCGCTACGAGAACGGCATGAAAAAGAGCGAAATTATTTATTTGAACGATGTTGAGCAGAGGAGGCGGGAATTTGAATATTAAACAGCGGGCAAAAAACGCGCTTTCTTCTATAAAATCTTCTTTCTCGTGGATTTTCTTCGTGTCGCGCCGCTTCGCGAAGGTCGACCGAAAAGGCTCTTCCGCCGTCACGACCACGCTTGCTTCGCTCGGAATCTGCTTCGGCGTGATGACGCTTGTTACCGTAATCAGCGTGATGAACGGGTTTCAGCACAGTTTTATCGATGTGATTATGGAAATTTCCTCGTATCACATTCGCGTAGCGCAGTTTTCGGAAAATGAGCTTGATTTTGAAGAATTCTGCCGTTCAGAAAAGGCGGTTCGCTCGTTCACGCCGTTCTATGAGGCGCAAAGCCTTGTCGTCGGCTCATCGGGAAAAGAGGCCGCCGCCATGATAAAGGCAGTTACGCCGGCCGTGCGCGAAGATGACGCGGGCTTTAAAAAGCAGGTGACGATGATTGCGGGTCGCTTCGACATTTCTTCCCCGAATACGATTGTCATCGGCACAGAACTGGCTCGCCGCACGGGGGCGCGGCTCGGGAGCGAAATCAACCTCTACGCGCTTTCGGGCGGGAGCGATGTCGATTTGTTTTCAAGCGAGCGCGTGTTTACCGTTACGGGCATTTTCCACACGGGCTATTCCGACATCAACGCTTCGTTTGCGTTCATAAACCTTGATGACGGGAAAAAATATTTCGGAAGCGACGCGCGGCTTTTGTACGGCGTGAAGCTCTTCGATGAGAACGACGACGCAAAGGAAATCGCGCGGATAGCCACGCAATTTCCTTCCCTCAAAACCGAATCATGGAAAGAGTACAACCGAGCCTTCTTCGGTGCGCTCCAAGTCGAAAAAAACATGCTCATGGTGCTCGTCTTTTTGATTTTCGTCGTAGTCGCCATCAATATTTTCAACGGAATGCGGCGCATGGTCTACGAGCGGCGCGAGGAAATCAGCGTGCTTTCTGCCTTCGGCGGGAAAAAACGCTCGATTCAGTCGATTTTCGTGACGCAGGGGCTTTTGACGGGCGTTTCGGGGGCGATTCCGGGCGCGGCTCTCGGTCTGTTCCTTTCAATCAACATGGACACGGTGTTTTTGCTTCTTTCAAAACTCTCGTACTACGCTTCTCTGCTTGCCGTGATGATTGTGAACCCCGCGAACGGCGATTTGGTGCGCGAAAACCCGATGTTCATGCTCTACGCGAGCATTCCCCCAAAAGTGTTTACGGGCGAAGTCGTGATGATTTCGCTCTTTGGCATAGGCGCGTCTCTGCTCGCTTCGTTTATGGCGAGCCGTGGCGTTCTAAAAATGACTGTCGTTGAGGTGATGAGAGATGAGTGAGATAATCGTAAGCGTAAAATCTTTGGAAAAAACATATAAGACTGACAGCGAATCTCTGACGATTCTAAAAGACTTGAATTTGGAAATCGAAAGGGGAACGAAAATCACGATTGTCGGCGAGAGCGGAAGCGGAAAAAGCACTTTCCTCAATATTATCGGCGGTCTTGACAACGCAACGGGCGGCACGGTGAAATGCGGCGACTACGAGCTTTCCCGTTTGAGCGAGGCTTCGCTCTCAAAGTACCGCACGCACTTTTTGGGGCTGATTTTCCAGTTCCACTATCTTTTAAAAGACTTTACCGCGCTTGAAAATGCATTCTTGCCGAGCCTTATGGCGGGCGTTCCCAAAAAAGAGGCGATTGAAAAGGCGAAGCAGCTTTTGCGCGATGTCGGGCTTGAAAACAGGCTTTCCCACCTTCCGAGCCAGCTTTCGGGCGGGGAGCGGCAGCGTGTTGCGGTTGCCCGTTCGCTCATGAACGACCCCGAGCTGATTCTTGCCGACGAGCCGACGGGAAACCTTGACCCTCAGAACGCAAAGATGATTGGCGATTTGCTCTTTTCGATGGTCGATAAATACAAAAAAACGCTGCTTTTGGTCACGCACGATGTGAATCTTGCGAAAAAGGGCGACATCTGCTATTCGATTAAAAACGCCCGCCTTGAAAAAGTGAACGGGTAGGAGCGGCGCATGACATTTTCTTCTTCGCTCTTGTTCGCTTCACGGCTTCTCTTTCCGCGCACGGGCAAAAAATCGAACGCACGGCGCAGTTTGTTCGGTGCGTTCGTGTGCATTGGAATCAGCCTCGTTCCGCTCATCATGGTGCTTGCGGTTTCCGACGGCATGATTAAGGGAATCACCGAGCGCATGATTGGACTTGCTTCTTCGCATTTGCAGCTTGTCTTGTACCCGAATTCAGAATTTGCTTCCGATGCAGACTCAATGCGCATTCTTTCTGACGCGGTGCAAAAATACGACTCGAGCGTGAAGGCGGTGTACCCCGAGTTGCAGGGAATCGGCTTGGCTTCTTCGGCAAAAGGTCGCTTCGGAGCTTCAATCCGCGCGGTGGAATCTGACATATTTGAGAAAAATCCCTCATTCGCTTCTCTTTTTGAAGTTTTAGACGGAAGCACGGACTTGACGGGGAAAAATTCCTGTGTGCTCGGGAAAAAACTCGCTTCCGATTTAGGCGTGAAGGCGGGCGACACAGTGCGGCTCATCACCACCAAAGAAAATGCCTCTGGAAAGATGATGCCGAAAATCACGCCCTTAAAAGTGAGCGGAATCGTCTCTTCGGGCTATCAGGAACTCGACTCGCTCTGGCTTTTCGTTTCGCTTGAAAACGGCTTTAAGCTCATTTCGCTTTCTTCGGGTACGGCACTTTTTGGAATCGAAACCGATGACGCGTTTTCCATGCAGCTTGAAAAAACATACCGCAGTCTTTCGCCTTTCCTCGCTTCTGCGGGGCGGCTTTACCGCTGGAACGACTTGAATTCCGCGCAGTACGAAAATTTTGCTTCCACGCAGATTATGCTCATCTTCATCATGATGCTCATTGTGCTCGTGGCTTCAGTGAACATTTCAAGTGCGCTCGTCATGCTCGTCATGGAGCGAAAAAAAGAAATCTCCATTCTGAAAAGTCTCGGCGGCACGGCAAACGGAATCGCGCTTTCTTTCATTATCACGGGAACGGTCACGGGTGCGCTCGGCGTGCTCTTCGGGCTTCCGCTCGGGCTATTCTGCTCGCTTCATTTTTCCGAGATTATGGGTGCGATTGAATTCCTTGTGAATTGTGGCGCAAAGCTCTTTTATCTTATCGCGAACGGAACGCTTTCAGCTTATGTTCCCGTCCATCTTCTTGACGAAGCCTTTTACTTGCAGAATTTTTCGATTGTGATTCCCGTTCCCAAAATCGTGCTGATTGCGGCGGGAACAATCGTGCTTTCGCTTTTGGTGAGCGTGATTCCCGCGCTCAAAGCGGGCAAAGAAAAACCGATAGAAACATTGCGGAAAATTTGACGCTCGGGTATACTTTTGGTATCTTTATAGAAACTTTTTAATAGGAAGATTATGATCTGCGATTTATGCGGTGAAAACGAGGCTGTTCTTTTTATTGAGCAGACCAATGCTAACTCCAAACGAAAACTCAATCTCTGCGTGGACTGTGCGCGCGCGCACGGCGTTTCCCCCGACTCAAAGACAATCGGGCGGTCGCTTGCCATGCTTTTTGATTCCCTTTTGGGGCGGGCGAAATCCCAGCCCAAAAAAGAGGACACTCGCGTGTGCCCCGTCTGCGGAAGTTCTGTAAAAGAAATCACCATGACGCGGCGTGCGGGCTGCCCCGAATGCTATGCGGTGTTCCGAAACGAAGTGGGCGAGGCATTCAAAAAAATCGGCGTGATTCCGCCGTACAAGGGCACGCTCCCCAAACGGCTCAAAAATTTCCGCTCTGTGCTTACCGACCGAATCGTGATTCAGGCAAAACTCGAAGAATCGCTCAAGCGCGAAGATTATGAGCGGGCGGCAGTCTACCGCGATTATCTCAAAGCACTCGAAAAATCTCCCGTTGCGGGCGGAGAAGCCTAATGGCAGAAAACGAAACGAATCTTTCAAGCGATGCCTGGTACGCGTTCGACGGTCCTGAAAACGATGTCGTGCTTTCAACCCGCGTGCGCTTAGCCCGAAATTTGGCGAATTTTCCTTTTCCGAGCAAATTCAAGGACGATGACGCATTCCGCGTGCAGACGCTCGTGTTCGACTCATTTTCTCACTGCGAAGAGCCAGACAAATATCAGGGCGTGGTCGCGAGCGAGCTTGACGAACTCGGTGCGCTCATTTTGGAAGAGCGGGGCGTTTTGGACGCAAACTCGGCAAAAGAAAACGGGAGCGGAATCATCGTGCGCACGGACGGCAAAGTCTCATGCGCCATAAACACGGCTGACCATGTGCGGCTTTCCGCCTTTGTGCCAGGGCTTGACGGAAACGGCGCGTTCTCGCTCTGCGCAAAAGTGGACGATGAATTGCAGAACACCATGCAATTTGCCGCCGACTACGACATCGGCTATCTCACTTCTTCAATAAACGACTGCGGGAGCGGCATGAAAGTCTCGTGCCGCGTGCATTTGCCCTCGCTTTCGTTTTCGGGAAGGCTTTTGGATTTGTTCAGTTCGTTGAGCCAAAAAGAAATCGTTGTGAGCGACTGCTTCGGTGCGGGAACGCTTCCGTCTTCTTCGCTCGGCTTTTATTACCAAATTTCCACCAAAACGGCAGGAAACGGCACGGAACTCGACCAGATTGCGCTGCTCGTCTCAGCCGTCAAATACCTTGCCGAAAATGAACGGCGCGAGCGGAGCGTGGTTTTGCGAAACCGACAGACGGAGCTTCGTAACCGCATGTACCGCTCATACGCAAAAGTAAAATTCGCCTCACTCATCGAAGAGCGCGAGGCAATCGAAATCATCTCGGACATCAAATGGGGGAAGAATCTCGGTTTTTTCTCTGGAATTGAGGATTCGGAACTGTGCGCACTCTTATACCGCGTGCAAAAAGGGCATCTCCAATTCGTATTAAAAAACCGCTCGTTCAATTTCCCCGCAGATATTTCCGAAAACAAATCGCTCAAAACGGACTATCTCCGCGCACTCATCTTGCAGGAAGCGTTTGAGAAAATTAAGCTGAACTAAGGGGGTGCAGGCATGAAAGGTCTTTCTTCTAAAGCACAACGACTTCTGACGGAATCTGCCCAGACGGAAGGGCGCAATTCGGGCTTGGGCGAACTCTTGCCTGAGCATGTCATTCTCGCGCTTCTCAAAACGGCGGACAGCATGGGCTTCAACGCGATTCGTGCGTTGAACATCAATGTGCTTTCGTTCCAGCTTTTGCTGGAGCAGAGCCTTTCCGCCTTTCCGCGCGTGCAAAATCCGCCCGCCTTTTCCGCGCTCCCGCCGAGCCGCCGTTTGCGCACGCTCTTAGATGTGGCGGTGATTGAGTCTCGTTCGCTCAGAAGCGAGTATGTGGGCACGGAGCATTTGTTGCTTGCCGCAATGCGCGAGGAAAATTCTGCCACATACCGATTTTTTGAGCGGTGTTCAATTCCGCTTGATACAGTCCGCAATGTTATCCGCGATTTGCAGAACGAGAACGGCGGCGAGGACAATTCCGAAAACCGAGAAGTCGAGTACGCGAACGCAAAGAACAACGAGCAGCCGAATCAGAAAAAGCGTTCCTTCCTTTCAGAATTCAGCCGTGATTTGACGGACTTGGCAAAAAAGGGCGAACTTGACCCTGTTATCGGGCGTTCAAAGGAAATCGAGCGCGTGGTGCAGATTTTAAGCCGCCGCACAAAAAACAATCCGATTCTCGTGGGCGAGCCTGGCGTTGGAAAAACTTCGGTTGCCGAGGGCTTGGCAGAGCGCGTCGCGAGCGGTGAAGTGCCCTACAATCTGCTTCAAAAACGCGTGCTTCTTTTGGACATTACGGCGATGGTCGCGGGCACGAAATACCGCGGTGACTTTGAAGAGCGCATGAAGCGCATGATGAAGGAAGTCAAGGAATCAAAGGACATCATTCTTTTCATCGATGAACTTCACATGATTATCGGCGCGGGAAGCCCTGACGGCACAATGGACGCAAGCAATATCCTAAAGCCAGCCCTTTCTCGCGGCGAGTTGCAGCTTGTGGGCGCGACCACTTACAAGGAATACCGTCGCCACATTGAAAAAGACTCCGCTTTGGCGCGCTGTTTCCAGCTCGTGAAAATCGAAGAGCCGAGCAACGACGAGACGATTCAGATTCTGAACGGCTTAAAGCCCAAATACGAAGAATTCCACAATGTCACTTACGATGAAGGCTCAATCGAAGCTATCGTAAAGCTTTCTTCTCGCTACATTCCCGAAAAATACCAGCCCGACAAGGCGATTGATTTGTTGGACGAGGCGGGAAGTGCCAAAAAAATCACTTCCGAGAGCCGACCGACCGAACTTGCCGAGCTTGAAAAGTCAATCGAAGATTTGAGCCACGAAAAAGAAGCCCTTGTCGCAAATCAGGACTATGAGCGGGCGGCGATGATTCGTGACAAAGTGCGCGACCTAAAGCAAAAACTCGACGACTTCAACAATTACTGGAAGAACAATGCCGTCACTGTGCGAAAGCATGTCACCGTGGCGGACATCGCGAAAATCATCTCCGACATGACGGGAATCCCTGCCCAGCAACTTGACGCAAACGAAGCGGGGCGGCTTTTAGACATGGAAAAGGAGATTCATAAAGATGTCATCGGTCAGGACGAGGCGGTGAAGTACCTTTCAAGCGCAATCCGCCGAAGCCGTGCGGGTGTTTCTAGCCCGAACAGACCAATGGGCTCATTCATCTTTTTGGGACCGACTGGCGTGGGAAAGACCCAGCTTGCAAAGGCGATGGCGAAATTCCTCTTCGGCACGGAAGACGCGCTCATCAGAATCGACATGTCCGACTTTATGGAAAAGCACACTTCAAGCCGCTTGGTCGGCTCTGCCCCAGGCTATGTGGGTTACGAAGAAGGCGGTATGCTCACGAACAAGGTTTTGCAAAAGCCGTACTCGGTCGTGCTTTTTGACGAAATCGAAAAGGCGCACAACGAGGTGTTCAATCTTCTCTTGCAGATTCTCGAAGAAGGGGAACTGAGCGACAATCTCGGCCACACGGTCAATTTCCGAAACACCGTGATTATTATGACTTCTAACGCGGGAGCGAGGAGCATTACCGCCGACAAAAAACTCGGTTTTGCCCAGCTCGACGACGGATTTTTGCCGCCAGCCGAAATCAAAGCCAACGCAATGGAAGAACTCAAACGAATTATGGCTCCTGAGCTTATCAACCGAATAGATGACATCGTGGTCTTCAATCCGCTAAAGCGCGAGGAAATTTCAAAAATCCTCGACATTCAGATTGCCGAGCTTGAAGACCGCCTTTCTGAGCGAAACATTCATCTTTCAATCAAGAGCAAGGCGCGTGACTATCTCCTTGACCACGGCTACGAGCCAAGCATGGGTGCGCGCCCTATGCGCCGTTTGATTCAGAACGAAATCGAAGACCAGCTCGCAAATCTCATTCTTTCGGGAACGATTCCTGAAAGTGGGGAAGTTGAAGTCACTTTTGAAAAGGAAAAACTTGTCGTAAAGGCGGCAAAGGCGAAAAAAGAAAAAAAACTAATTCCATCTGAACTATAATTTTTTTTCGCAAAAAGCGTTTTTTTCTAAACTCTTTTCCCAAAATTCCGATAATCAAAGCGAGAAACCATCGGAATTCGGGGGAACCTATGCCAACACGAATCAGTTCACAGCTGAACAACAATCAGACTCAGTATAATCTTCGCCGGCAGGAAGTGAAGCGCGCGAAAATCGACAATCAGATTGGAACGCAGTCACGCATTTCCTCTCTCCGCGACGACCCGATTGCGGCGGGGCACTTGGTCAAGTATCAGTCATACCTTACGCGCGTGAACAATTTTGAAAAGAACGCGAGCACTCTGAGCGACCAGTACCTGTACCGCGAGGGCTACATGACCAATTCCCTTGAAATCATGCAGCGTGTTCGCGAGCTTGCCGTTACGGGCGCGAACGGCGTGTACACGAAAGACGATATGCGCAATATGGCGGTCGAAGTGAACGAGCTTTTGGGCGAGCTGATTCAGAATGCGAATGCGGTTGCTCCCGACGGAAATTCTCTTTTTGCGGGAACGAATTCAAATATCCGTGCGTTCGATGTTGACATGGGCGCGGTGGAAGGCTCTACCGTTCCGCTCATTTCGGCGGTGCATTACAACGGCTCAATCGAGCAAAACAAAATCGAAGTTGACGAAAACAAATACATCACTGTGGAGACGGCGGGAAACCGAATCTTCTGGGCGGAAAATCAGCGGCTTTTTGGCGGTCGTGATGCCCGCGAGTGGCAGGCACAGAACGACTCGATTATTTCCGTTGACGGTCAGAAAATCGCGGTGGAGGCGGGCGACAATGTGTACGCGCTCGTCTCAAAAATCAACGCGAGCGGGGCGGCGGTAAAGGCTTCACTTGACCCCGTGACGCACGGCTTGAACCTTGCCACAACCGATGCCCGCCAGCTCTGGCTTGAAGATGTGTCGGGCAGCGCGTTGAATGAGCTTGGAATCATCAAAGATTCGAGCCAGCATCCGCCGTACAATATCGGCGATTCGGTGCGCGTTGCAGGCGGCTCGCTTTTTGATGTGGTGATTGCGCTCCGTGACGCGATGTTTGCGGGCGACAGCGAGGCAATCGGCGGTCGCGTTTTGATGAGCCTTGACTCAGGAATCAACACGCTCGTGAACCGCGTTGCAAAATCGGGCAGCGAGTACGAGAGATTGCAGAACGATATGACGCGAAACGGGGCAGTGGCTCTCAATGTCACAGGGCAAATCAGCCGCGAAGGTGACTTGGACTTAACCAAAGCCATCACCGACGAAAAAATGCTCGAATACACCCAAAACGCCACGCTCAGCAATGCGGGCAAAATGTATTCGTCAACGCTGTTGAATTATATGAGGTAAAATCATGGAAGTTAAGACTAAGACGATGGGAACCGTTTCGGTTGATGACAAAAACATCATTGACTTTCCGAACGGGCTTCTTGGATTTGAGGATTTTCACCGCTACGCGCTCATTGAATCGGAATACAAGCCGTTTTTTTGGATGCAGTCGCTTGATGAAAGCTCGCTTGCTTTTTTAATCGTTGACCCGTTCATCATTGCCGACAACTACGAGCTTGATGTTGATGACAAAGCCTTGTCTGAAATCGATGTGGCGTCTTCGGCCGATGTGATTGTGTGGGCAATCGTCACCGTGCCTAGCGACGGCGGACCTGTCACGGCGAATCTGCAAGGTCCTGTCGTGGTGAACAAAAAGAATAACTTGGCTCTTCAAGTGATTCTCGCCGACACGAAATGGACGACGAAATACAACATCATCAAAGCCCTCAAAGCGAAGGGGGCGAAATAATGCTCATATTGTCACGAAAAGTCGATGAAAAAATCAAAATCGGAAACGACATCTCAATCCAAATCATCGGAATCTCAGGCGACCAGGTAAAAATCGGCGTGGACGCGCCCAAAACCGTGAAAGTCTTCCGCCAGGAAGTCTATGACGACATTCAGCGTCAGAACCGCGAAGCCGCCCTCGGTTCAACGGCACTTGACGCGCTCGCAAATCTTTTGAGTTAATTTCCCGATTCTAATTTTATTTCTGCCTCGGATTTTCTGAGGTACACAGGGCCGTCGTAATCAGCGAGCGGCTCTTTTTTTTGCTCAATCATTTCTTCCGCAAGCGTAAAAAGCGCCTCGGTGCAAAGTGGCTGTGACGGGTACACGGTAAGGTTCAAAGAATCGTTGATTTTTTTGAGTTCTTCGGCAAAAACTGAAGCATCTGGTCCGCAAAGAAGAATTTTTTTGCTTACATCGAGTTTTTTAGCAACTTTTTCCGCCGTGGTGTCCTCTGCTTCAGAAATCGTTTTTCCACTTTCATAGAGCGCGGCGAAGAACTGGTCTTTTTTTGCGTCAATCACGCTCACGACCGTGCCGTCAAACTCGCTGAACGGAAAAGCATAAGCGCTAAGGCTCGGGACTCCGTAAACAGGAATATTCCCCGCAAGTTCAATCGCTTTGAGCGCGGAAAACGCAAGGCGAAGCCCTGTGAATGTGCCTGGTCCGCTTGTGAGGGCAGTGTAGTCTAAATCTGCGGGCTTTAATTCGACTTGCGAAAGCACATAATCAATCGCGGGGAGCAATTTTTGCGACTGTTTTTGCCCCATGTCAAGCGAAAGACTTGCTTTTATATCTTCATTTTTTGCGGCAATCGTCATGCAAGAAGAAGCCGCGTCAACAACCAGTGCTTTCATTGTATTTCCCCGTGATTCCAGTTTTCGAGCGTAATCGTGCGTTCCGTTGTGCCTTCTTTTGCTTCGAGGCGCAAAATGATTGTTTTTTTGGGAAGCTCGCTCATGATTTTTTCGCTCCATTCAATGAGCGACACGCCGTTTCCGTAGATTAAATCTTCCACGCCCAAATTGATGAAGTCGTCTCCGCCTTCCAAGCGGTAGACATCCATGTGATAGAGCGGAAGCTTGCCTTCATATTCAGAAATAAGGCAGAAGGTGGGGCTTGTGATTTCGTCTTTTACGCCGAGAGCGCGCGCGATTCCCTTTGTAATCGTCGTTTTCCCTGCGGCGAGCGTGCCTTGCAGGGCGATAATGTCGCCTTTTTGAAGAAGAGAGCCGATTTTTTCGCCTAGTTCAATGGTTTCTTCCGCCGAATTAGTGTGAAATGTTACGGACACGGAAGAACACCTTCTTCATCAGCTTTGAGAATGTATGTTTTGAGCGCAGATTTTACCGGAATGAGCGGATAATCGATGTCTTCGCCTGGATCGATGTCGACATAGAGCATTTTGTCGCCCAAAGGACCTGTTTCAATCGTGAACGAGATTTTTATGTCGATTGTTTTAGAAAGCATCTGCAACTTTGCGACCGCGGCATAATTCCGACGGTAGTAGATGTAACTGGGATCGGGGACAATCTGATTAAGTTCTAAAACCTGCATATCTTAAAATAACCTATAGTAAGAATTCCGTCAAGCGTTGATTAATCGTCAAATTTATTGACCATCGCCTGAATTCGGTTAACAACTTTGACATCAATTTTAATGAACTTGATGTGAAGAATATAAATTCCATCACTTCGTTTTGTTGTTCGGACAATTGTGCCAACCGCCTGATCATTCTGTTTTGCATTGAATGGACCGTCGATATAAATATGTTGCTCTGCTTTTATCGGCAGACTTGCGACCAATCTACAGCCGCCCGTTGAAATATCTTCAAGGACTCCCTCGTATGCCTTTTCGGAAGGAATATAATTGATTTTTTCTTTTTTGCCGCTTCCTTCGACCGACACTTTGACCGAATGAAATTTGCACGGAAGGTTAAGCTCCGCGCGCTCCTGTTCTCGTTTTTGCAAGGGAGAGATTTTGTCGGAGTGAACGATAACCATTTGTTGAGAATTTTCTTTTCCCTGCTGATAGCGCACAACGCGTGATTCAAGATTATAAGGGGTGCCGTCGTCAAGTTCAAAAATAAAATTGATTTTTTCGAGTGACTTGGGAAGTTGCTCTTGTTTGAGCGTGGGCGGAAGCGTAAGAACCATAGATTCGCTTGAATTTTCGGTGAGTTGCAGCTTGTAATGGAATCCTTTTGCGACCGTGAAGGTAAAAACGGTGTTAAGCGAGATATTCTTTGAATTTTTTATGAGCCCTTGCTGGCGGAACACTTTGAAGAGTTTTTCCTGCAAGGTGAACAGATGTGATTTTCCTGTTTCATCGCCAATTTGGTCGAATGCTTTGAACTGTTCTTTGAGGCAGTCATGCATTGCGACATAATCGCGCACGAGATATTTAATATTCGGCGTTCGGTGCGTTTTACAGATTTGGATGAGCACTTCTTTTTCTTCGCGCACGAGCGAGCATTGCGTACTCAGTTCAGTTACATCTTTTATAGATGTGGGGCGATTCTTCTTTTTTTCGATGTAGGCAGGAGAATTAAGGTAGTTTGTAACTGCCCGAGAAACGAGATACACAAGCGCAATAAGAAAGAATATTGTGGCGATGATGATAATTACCTTGAAAACAGGAAGTTCCGCACGCGCCTGAATGGTTGAGCCTGTTTGCAAAAGAAAAATCGGTAGTGAAGTCATTTTAAAGCTCCTTGATAGTTTTTGCGATTTCCTGAAGCCGCGGACTGATTTCGTATTCTGCTAAATCCCCCATGAGGACAGTGTCTTTTGAAGCGATTGCTTGCTCGAAATCACCCAAAATCTGCGAGAAATCCTGAAAGAATTCGTTGACGCTCTTTCCGTCAATCTTCAGTTTTTCGTATATCACGGGGAAAAGCGCAGAAAGCGTTGCCGTGTGGCAGAATTTTTCGATAAAATCAGCAAGCTTTGAGATAAGAACAGTTGCTTCTTTGTCTTTGCCGCTTTGCAGTTTGACAGGAAGATCCGTAAGTTCTGCGGAAAGCGACTCACAGGCGGTGAGTTGGTTTGAGAAAGAATTCTGGATTTCCGCCTGAGTGATGATGCTTAGCTCCAGTTTTGTGTCATCTTTGAGCGGCTCATTGAAAATAGAATCGAATTCATCTGCTCCGATATTTTTGCCGTTGAGCGTAATGTTTATTGTTGTGGCATTGTTTTTTTCACATTCGGCTTCAAATGACTTTAATACATCGCCGACTGCTTTTTCGTCTTCGAGTACAATATCGAGTTTTTCGTTGTTGACATACAGTTCCATAAAAAAATCCTTTTGCTAAGGCTTTCAAATATCTTCTTATTATAGCACGATATTGCTCTGTTGTCGAGATTTATATTTTATTGTTGCGGCCGCCCGCCGTTTGCAAAATTGGTAATGGTAGTTGACTGGGCATTCAAATTGTTGAGCGTGCCTTCCATTTGACCGTATTTGCTTCGGAGTTTCGACTCTTTGGATGCAAGCTGCGACTCCAGTTTTTTGATATTTGCTTCTGAAGCCTTGATTTTTGTGTCGATTCCTGAATTTTTACTTGCGATAATGCCGCCGCTTTGCGTCCAACTTGTGAGCTGCTTGTCGATTGCGTAGCCGATGCCTGAGTCAACGACCAAATCGCCGTCTGAGTCGTAGCCGAAAAGATTTTTGATTTCGTCCATGTGCTCGTCAAGCGCACTGTCGAGTTTTTTTTCGTCGATTTCGAGGTAACCGCGCATTTGGCTTGCCACATAGCCGCCCGTACTGCCTGAGGCGCGGCTTGAAATGCCGATTTGGTTCAGCATGGTGAGTGTGGCTTCGTCTGACCATTTGTAATTTGCCGTGACGATTGCGCGGAGCGATGATTTTCCGTTCGTGAGCGAAAAATCGTTCTGGAACATACCGAGTTTGCTCTCCGCCTCTTCCTTTTCGGAATCAGAAAGGTAGTCGAGTTCGGCGATGATTTCTGGTTTGTTTTCGCTTAAGATTGTCATTTCTGCCAAAACTTGATTGTAGCGACCGACGAATTCAATGAGCGCATTCTTTGCGTTTTCTTTGTCGGTGCCGATGTCAATCGTTGCTGTTTCTTTTGTTGGTGCTTTCACATTGAGCGTGACATGCGGAACGACATCATCGATTTTGTTCGTGGGGCGGGTAATGGTGATTCCCTCGTATTTGATAATTGCGTCACCCGCTTCGGAAATTGGATTTACAGGAGCATAGCCGAGATTCTTTTTTTCATCGTAAGTTGAGAACGGAGAAATGGCAATCTGCGTGCCCGTGTTGCGGTTTCGAACGACAATGCTTTCCATGTCGGGGTATTCTTTGAGCGGAATTGAGACCGTTTTTTCGCCCGTTTCCTCATTGACGGTAAGAGCTGCCGTTTCGATTTTAACTTCGCTTCCGTCTTTGTTGTGCACATAAAAATCTTCGTGACCAGTGACGGGGACGAGCGGTTCTGCGGAGACAGGCGGAAGGTTTGTTTCGATTTGCTCGTTCTGGACGGTAATTGTCTCAAAGGTGGCGATTCCGACATCGGGAAGCTCGGGGCGGGTAGTGCGCTTGATGTTAAGTTCTTCGGTTAAATCTTCGACCTGCGCGGTGGCATAGCTGAATTCAAAGACTTCGCTTTTAGTAGAAAGATATTCTTCGGGAATGGCGAGCGTGAAGCCGCTCCGTGGTGGAACGAGAATCTTGTCGTTCTCTGCATCGAAATCAACGAAAGTTTTGGTGAGCGGCGGAAGCCCTGCCTGCTCGACTTCGGGTATGTTTGCGTTGGCGAGCGTTTTCTCGTCGGCGGGATTTCCAAATTCGCTTGGCGATGAGCCGAACTGGGTGACTTCGTTCCGTGATTTTTCAACGATTTTGTTTTCAAGCGCGAATGTGAGCGCATCATCTTTGAGGACAAGTCTGTTTTCTTCGCCCGTTTTGAGCGATTCTATTGAGAGCGCGGATTTTCCGTTGCTCACGCCCACGAGGGAAGCCTTGAGCGTGTTCGTGCCGCGTTTGTTCAATGCCGTCACAAAATCAGTGAGCTTTCCGCCCTTGTAATTGAAAGTGATTTTCTTTTCGCCGATTTCAAAGGTGTATACGCCTTTCGGAACTTTTGCGTTCTTGTCGATTTCACCCGATAAAAAACGGTCGGCGGTTGCTTCTTTTATGACATCGACCTTGATAGACTCAATGGCGGCATCACGACCTGCGTCTGCGGTAATCGCCCGCTCATCCGAAGAAGTCGCTATTTTATTGTTGAAAGGATTTTCAAAAGAGTAGAGTGTTTTTGTGCTGTCGCGGAGAGCGGACATCTTTTGGTTTACACCGCGCCACGCGCTCTGCTGTTCTTTGTACCTGTCAAGCGATTCCTGCTCACGAGTGAGAGGAATACGCTCTTTTTTCATCAGCGCGTCAATATAATCGTTTGTCTTATATTTGTCGCTGACGCCAGGTATTGAAATTTCAGCCATAGTAATATCCCCTCAGATTACAGAAAACCAAAATTAATCAAGTCGATTATGGTGCGACGAAACTAAATCATTTCATCGAACAAAAGACCGATGGTCTTTCGGATTCTCACCTTCAGTTTCTGCAAGTCTGCGGACGGAATCTCCTTGATGACTTTATCTGTTGACGGGTCAACGATAGAAACGACAACCTGATTCAACTCTTGGTTGACATTGAACTGGACTTTACGCCCCATAACAACATCGGACAATCGTTGAAGCTGTTTTGCATCTTCTTTGACCTGGGCAAGATTATTTGTAATGTTCTGTACCACTTGGGCAGCATCTGCCATTGGAACTTCTGCCGGCTTTATGGGCGCGGCTGGTTTTACAGCTTTTGCTGCTCCGGAGTTATACGCGAAGTGGCCATCCATTGCCAAATTCTGCCCGACTGAACTAATATTCATGGGCTGTTCCTCCTGAAATTAAAGAGGAAAAGGGGCGCACCTTTCCCTCTTACGCTTTTGTTTGTCAAAAGACAACATCCAGAAGTCTCTTATATGGCAAACGCAAGCGATTTATTGTGTGCTAGCAAGCCTTATCGGAGCAAAGCCAAGACATTCTGTGACTGGCTGTTTGCCTGTGCGAGCATAGCTGTACCAGACTGTGTAAGAATCTGGTTCTTTGTGTATTCAACCATTTCAGAAGCCATGTCTGTATCACGGATGCGTGATTCAGCAGCCTGAAGGTTCTCGGCAGCAACACTTACGCCATTTGCAGCCATTTCAAAGCGATTCTGGTATGCACCAAGATCTGCACGCTGTTTAGAAACATTTTTGAGTGCTTCGTCGACAGTTGCAATCGCCATGTTAGCTGTGTCTGGGGTTGCGATTCCAATGCCCTCTTCTGAACCCTGTGCTCCTTTGAGACCGAGTGACTGAGCGGTCATTGTGCCGATATATACACGTTCGTTCTGGTCAACATTTGCTCCAATTTGGAACTGCATAATGCGGTCTGAATTCTGAGCGAATGAGCCTGTGAGCATATTCATTCCGTTGAACTGTGCCTGTGAAGCAATGCGGTCAACTTCGGCGACAAGCTGTGAAACTTCCACCTGAATCTGCATGCGGTCTTCGTCTGAATAGATACCGTTCGCTGACTGAACTGCGAGCTCACGGATTCGCTGAAGGATGTCAGTTGTTTCCTGCAAGTATCCTTCTGTAGCCTGGATAAACGAAACGCCATTCTGGATGTTTCGGTTAGCCTGGTTCAATCCGCGGATCTGGCTGCGCATCTTCTCAGATACTGCCAATCCTGAAGCGTCGTCGCCAGCTTTGTTAATGCGCTGACCTGAGCTGAGTTTTTCGATGTTTCCCATCAACTGGTCGTTAGAAACGCCCAATGTGCGGTTTGCATACAAAGAACTCATGTTGTGATTAATTACCATATTTGTGCCCTCCATGATAAAAAAAAGAACAGATACAACATCGTGTTGTATGTCCCAGTCTGTGCAGGCTGCTTTCGGTTTTTGCGCCCCCGAAAGTGATTTAGACCTTTACAGCGGGAGACGATACTGAAAAACCTGCCTTGTACAAGAATTTCAACATCAGCTTACGCTGTCACAGAAAGCATGAAAAGCAATTTTCAAAGAACTCTTGTCGTGTCTAAATTCACGGCAAAATGGTTTAAGAAGTCAGAAGAAAATCACAAATCCTCTGAACACTGATATTTACATTGTAACGGGATTTTTGAAGAAAAGAAAGAGGGTAGAGCAAAAATTCCGCGCAAAAGTTGAAAGAATCTTTAAGATTCTCTCAACTTTTTTAGTATATCGAACTATCGAAGCAAAGACAAGACATTCTGAGACTGCGTGTTCGCCTGAGCGAGCATTGCAGTTCCTGCCTGCTGGAGCACTTCGTTCTTCGTGAATTCGACCATCTGCTTAGCCATATCGGTGTCGCGGATGCGTGATTCAGAAGCCTGAAGGTTCTCTGCTGCTACATCAAGACCTTTGACAGCGTATTCCATGCGGTTCTGGTAGCCGCCGAGGTCTGCGCGCTGTTTGTTAATCTTTTTGAGCGCTTCGTCGAGAGTTCCGATTGCGCGGTTTGCCAATTCTGGTGTTGAAATGTCCATTACTGATTCTGCCGCAACATCTCGAATGCCGAGAGCTGAGGCTGTCATGGTGCCGATGAATACCTGCATGCGCTGATCCATGTTAGCTCCGATATGGAACCACATAGAAGCAGTGGCTGCGTTCTCACCTTGACTTTGAGCGAATCGTCCCGTGAGCATGTTCATACCGTTGAACTGCGCCTGTGAAGCGATGCGGTCAACTTCTGCGACAAGCTGTGAGACTTCAACCTGAATCTGCATGCGGTCTTCATCTGAGTAGATGCCGTTTGCAGACTGAACAGAAAGCTCGCGGATACGCTGCATGATGTCGGTCGTTTCCTGCAAGTAACCTTCTGTTACCTGAATGAAGCTGATGCCGTTCAAAGCGTTTTCTGAGGCTTTGTTGAGACCACGAATCTGGCTGCGCATCTTTTCAGATACTGCCAATCCTGAAGCGTCGTCTCCTGCGCGGTTGATTTTTTCTCCTGAAGAGAGTTTCTCCATGTCTTTTGAAAGACTAAGACCTGTTACGCCGAGCTGTCTGTCAGCGAACATTGCGGACATGTTGTGGTTAATGACCATAGTGTTTTCCTCCGTGGAAATGTGTTTCAAGCCAAAATCCTTTTCGGCTTGTTTGAAAAAGGAAACTTCAGTATTACAAGGCTACATCCGTCTCCTTTTTCGTGACTTGCTTGCACAGTATTCTTCTACGAAGCTGTTCTGAGCATAGCTTGTCCTTATTAGTATCGGCTATGGTCTTTAGAAACTTTAGCAAAAAAATTCATTTTTTTTAAACTTTTTTTCTAAAGTTTTAGAATTTTAGTGACTCAAGAATCATTTTGATGGCGCGGACTGCCTTTCCGCGGTGGGAAATCGCGTTTTTTTCTTCGGCTGAAATTTCAGCGACCGTTTTTCTGTATTCGGGGAGCCACACGATAGGGTCGTAGCCGAATCCGCCCGTGCCCGCCTGTTCTTCGATTGAATGAATCAGCTCGCCCTCAAAGGTTTCCTGCGCCACGAAGAAGCGGTCGGGATTGAGGAGGAGCACCATTGCGCAAGTGTAGTGGCAGCTTCGGTCTTTTGAGCCGGTGGCATTGAGCTGTTCGATAAGAAAGCGGTTCTGCTCGCCTTGCGTGATTTTGCTTCCGTTGGGGCGGCCGTGCATAAAATCGGGGCCTGCGTAGCGCGATGTGTAGATTCCAGGCTCGCCGTTTAATGCGTCAACACAGATTCCCGAGTCGTCGGCAATTACTGGTTCATGCACAAGTTCCCAGAGAGCGCGCGCTTTTATGAGCGAGTTTTCATAAAACGATTTTCCGTCTTCAACCGGGTCGAATTCTATTCCGTCGTCTGAGGGAATGCGGATTTCATAATCGCTTAGAATCTGCTGCATTTCCTCCCGTTTGTGCTTGTTTCCTGTCGCGAGGTATAATTTCTTTTTGTTCATGTGAAAATCTTACTGTTTTTTGTCGTTTTTCTCAATGTCATCGTTGTTTTCCGCAGCACGGTCTTCTTTTTCGTTTTTTTTCTTTCGCTGAGACTGGTACAAGTTCTGTATTCGTTTTCTGCGCTTGTCGTTGCGTGCGTTGTTGATGTAAAAGGAGACCATTCTTGGCTTTATGCCAATCGTTTTCGCGATTTCTTCGTTTGAGGGGGAGTTTGAGTGCAGGGCGAGCGTTTTATTATTGCTTTCCCATTTTTTTGTCTGCCCGTCATATTTTTCTTTTAGAATTTTTACTTTTTTTTCTGTCGAGTCAGGTGAAATCATTTCCTGCATGTATTTTCTATGAAAGAAAAATGCATTGTTCCGTCTTTGTATGAGTTTCTGATGATTTCGGTCTCTCCGATCCATTGTTTGCTTCAGTTCCTGAATTTTGTCGTAGAGCAATGTCTTGTTGATTTTTGTGAAGTCGCTTACTGCGCTTATGGTGTCATCGTCAACATCCGTGCATGCCTTCATCATGAGAACCAGTGCCGTCAAGTCGGCGACCCGTTTATCCCGTTTCTGCACATTTTCCCATTGATTAGAGGTTATGTCCGAGAAGTTTTTTGTATGCGTGACTTCTTCCGAAGGGGAAAGACGGGATTCGGCGACAGAGACGAGGTATTTTTGGCTTTCTTCTTCCGTTTTTGTTTTTAGGAATGAATCCATGCTTCTCCGCTCATTTTCTCGAGTCAGCTGATTTTTCAAAAAGGTTTTTTTGTGATTTGTGAGACAGCCAGAGATGTATGTTTTGAAACTGGTTAGCCCTGGAATGAATTTGTCAAAAATTTTTTCAAACAGTTTGTGCGTTTCCAGTAAGAAGTCGCTTTTTTGGTCTTCTGAAAAATACAACAGCCCGTATTGCTGTGGATGGAGATAGATGTCTCGCCAGATTATTTTTGCTCCTTCCTTTGCACTTATAACTCCTGAATTCACGGCTTCGGGAAGTTCCTCTATGTCGTATGATTTTTGCATACCGACCTCCTGAAAAACTTCTAAAAGCAATATCTGTGCCAAGTCCTTTTTTCCTGTGTTTTTTGCAAAATTCGAGGAAAAAACAATAAAAATCCAACAAAATCCAATGAAAACCAATGAAAACCAATGAAAACCAATGAAATCCAACAAAATCCAACAAAATCCAACAAAATCCAACGGGCGTGAAAAATAAAAAAAGCGTGGCTGAGAAAATCAACCACGCTTGAAAAATAAGAAAAAGACTTAGAGCACTTTTTTGAATTCGGCGCAGATTTTCTCGAGCACTTCGGGAATTTTGCCGTCAATGCTCAATCCTGCCGCGTTTTTGTGACCGCCGCCCCCGAATTTCGCCGCGATTGCGCTCACATCAACCTTGTCGCGCGAGCGGAAGCCGCAGGTGCAGGTAAGATCCGTGTCCTGCCGCACGAACAGAACCGCCTCGATTCCGTCAACGGAAAGCAGCATGGAGTAGAGCGCGTCGGAATCACGCCCTTCCTGCCCCCATTCTTTTGTGTCTTCCATTGTTTCGTAGGTAACGGCGAGTTTGTTGTTATAGCGACGCTCCACGCGGTCGAGCATGATTCCGAGCAGTTTTCGTGTTGCGTAGGGCTTTCCGCCCGTGATTTCATCATAGGTTTTGCGTGGATTCGCTCCTGCCTCAACGAGACGAGATGCCAAACGGAACACTTCCGCTGAATCTGTGTTCAAAAAACGGAAGTAGCCCGTATCGGTAGAAAGACCGAAGAAAAGATATTCCGCCGTCTGCTTGGGAAGCGCGCCGAGCATTTTTTCGTAAATCTGCTGGACGAGGCATGCCGTTGCCGGGGAAGTGGGGTCGATGATGCAGTTTTCGGTGACATCGGCGGTCTTGTGGTGGTCAATGATGAAAGTGTCGAGGTTCTTTAAATCGCCTTCAATTTCGCCGAGCCGTGCCATTTCCGAGCAATCAAGCACGATAAGCCCCGCCTTTTTTCGCTCAGGCTCAGAAAGGAAAGCCATTTCGTTTGAAAACAAATTTGCGTGTTTGCGAATTTCGGGGCGTTTAAACGGTCCTGCCGACAGAAGTTGGTAATTTATATTCTTTTTTTCAAGAAGGTCTTTCATACCGAGGCAGCTGTAAATAGCATCTCCGTCGGGGTCTTTGTGACCGGCTACATAAAAAAAATCATGGGTTTCAAGAAAAAACTTGAATTTTTCGATTTTTTCGTCTGAAATAATCTGCATGATGAGCACTCCATTTAAAAAAACAAGGGCTGTCTAAATGAACAGCCCTTCGTACTGAGAAAAAGCTATGCTTTTTGATTAGTATTTGATGTCGAGCGTTTCTTTGTCGGCATCATCGATTTTGTGTGTGCTGTCCGCAACACCCCAAATCGATGAATTGTGGCTTGTCGGCAAAGTGAGCAGAACTCGCTCAAATGAACCTTCGCGGCTGATAACCGTCATGTAGGGGTACATTCCCTTTGGAAGAGGACGGAACCCGAGTTTTGAGTCAGCGCGCATTGAAGCAGAATACCATTTTTTGGGGATGGTGACTGTGCCGACATCGCGGTGTCCTTTTGCATACATAACAATGTAAGCGTCCTTGTGGTCAAGCACCTTGTAGACCTGAACATTGCGATAACTTACCGCTGACTCTTGAAATTCATATTTGTAGTCCGCCTTTTCTTTTGCCGAAGCAGAAAACAAAACGCCAGCAAGAATCATCGTTGCCAAAAAAAACAATTTCTTCATATTAAAACTCCTTTTATGAACCCGTTTTTTGAGCGTGCTTCTTCGCCTAGATGAGCGCGAGCATAATAGCCTTGATAGTATGCTTGCGGTTTTCGGCTTCGTCCCAAATTTTACTTTGTGGACTCTCGAAAACATCTTCGGTAACTTCCTGACCAATGACTGCTGGAAGGCAGTGCATAAAAATCGTGCCGCTCTTGCCAGTTGCCGCCATCAAATCTTTGTTTACCTGATAAGGTGAAAGAAGTCGTGTTCGTTCCTCTTTGAGCGATTCCTCGCCCATCGAGACCCACACATCAGTATAAAGGCAATCCGCGCCTTTTACAACTGAAATTTGATCAGAAATTTCAATTTTTGCCCCACTTTTTGCCGCAATCGGAGCGCAAATCTCCTGAATGTCCTTTGGCGGGAACAATTCTTTGGGAGAATAAATCGCAAAATCGATTCCGAGCTTGGCAGAGATAATCATGAGCGAGCGGGCGACATTGTTTCGACCGTCACCACAGAACGCCCATTTAAGCCCTTTGAGCGTGCCGAAGTTTTCTTTGAGCGTCATGATGTCGGCGAGTGCCTGTGTTGGGTGATAGTCATCGGTGAGCCCGTTGATGACGGGAATTCCTGAAAATTTAGCGAGTTCTTCGACATGGCTCTGCTTGAAGCCGCGAAATTCAATCGCGCTGAACATTCTGCCAAGGACGTGAGCCGTATCTTTTACGCTTTCCTTTCCGCCGAGCTGAATATCCTGGGTTGACATAAAGACCGGATGACCGCCTTCCTCGCCGAAAGCCGTCTCAAAAGAAGAGCGGGTGCGTGTCGAGCGTTTCTCAAAAATGAGTGCGATGGTTTTTCCTAAGAATCGCTGGTGGATTTCGCCAGCATGAGCTTGTTTTTTGACCAAAAAAGCGTAGTCGAGAATCTGCAAGATTTCTTCCGGCTCATAATCAAGCCAAGTGAGCAGCGACCGCCCCTTAAACGGTGAATCAAATTTTTCTGCTTGAATCATAAATCATTCTATAATTAAGCCTATTTTTGGTCAACCGAGAGGAAAATTCAAATAAGTTTACAAATATACAAACGGTTGATTCTTTTACAGTTTGTCTGTTGCGTTTTCTGATGGGAGGGGGCGATGTGAAATTTCTTTAAAAAAAGCGAATACTGTGTTAAAATAGATAAAATACTGATAGCTGCTTTGAGCGAACACTGCGACAATTTCCGCATGGTATGGCAAATGTATAGTGTATTTTCCCCAAGGAGACCTACATGAATGAAGAAAACCTCTCTGCGATTGAAATCTACATGAACCTCGTGTTCAAGCTGGTGATTCTTGCCGCTCCCGGTGCGACACTCTGCGCGGGGCTTACTTACACTGCGATTAAATTTCTCGGTTTTTATCCGATGGTCTCTATGCTCGCCCTCCTCATTTTTGACTCTACATGTCTCCTTTACTTTATTACGGCAATCTTGTTCGTGCGGCATTGCGAGACTCCAGACGGATACTTGAAGCCGAATATCATCAAATACGGCAAAATCTTCCTTGCGATTCTTGAAATCATCCAGTGGAATTTCATCTCGTATCTCATTCCGTGCAGGGATTTTTGGGCGTACGGAGCATTTTTCATCCTTTTTGCAGTCTTTTTTCTTGACCATAAATACACGCTTTTAATCAGTGCTGAAATTGCACTTTCGCTTATCGTCTCCTGGTTTATCAAGGGCGACACGCTTCTTCCCGCACACGACGAGCTTTTTATTCCGAATCTGATTATCCGCGCGGTGAATATCTTTCTTGTGGTGCTTTGCCTGTGGCTCATTACCTACCTTGTTCAAAAACGCCTTGCTCACGAACTTGAAAAACTCGCTGACTACGACGCGCTCCCGCTTTTGCATAACCGCCGCAGCATGAAAACGCACATCTCGAATGTGATGAAGCAGGCTGAAAAGGGCGAGGGCACTTTCACGCTCCTCATGTGCGATTTGGACAACTTCAAGCGCGTGAACGATACTTTCGGGCATGACTGCGGCGACCTGATTTTAAAGACCGTGGCGAACATCATCAGTTGTGATGTCAAAAAAGACGATATGGTGTTCCGTTACGGCGGCGAGGAAATTCTTGTGATGGTTCGCGCCGACCCCGAAATCACCGGGCGTGTCGCCGAACGAATCCGAAGCGATGTGGCAAACGAAAAAATCACCTACAACGACAAAAATGTCGGAATCACGATTACCATCGGGGTGGCGGGCTACAAACCGAACGCAACGGTTGACGAACTCATAAAAATCGCCGACGACAAGCTCTATTTCGGCAAAAACAACGGCAAGAATCAGGTGGTGAACGAGTAGAAGCAACCTTGTTATCAAGGAAAATATACTCATAAAAAAATCGTGGGGTATAAGCGGTAGGGGCAATAGGTAGCGAACGACCCCGCTTGCGGGGGCAAAACCTGTGAGAC
>ERZ842401.1963-NODE-1963-length-28157-cov-22.481247_pt1 | contig 28157 bp, 29 predicted proteins | sample MGYA00521270_ERZ842401 | MGnify/ENA primary metagenome ERZ842401 (study PRJEB31892, sample SAMEA3878208) | bioreactor metagenome | biome: Moose rumen | place: Sweden | collected 2011-10 | study: EMG produced TPA metagenomics assembly of the PRJEB12797 data set... | reverse complement strand
TGGTACATCCCGGATATTAACATAAAATCATTATGGCAGTAACATCAGCAGAAATCATTGAAAAATTTGCCACTGGCAGTGCAATCAAGAACAGCGACCAGTTCCTGATGGGCGTTATCGGGAGTGGCAACAATCTGGTGCTTCAGAAAATCGGAGCAGAAATCGTAAAGGCATACTTGTGGGGAAATCTCACAACCAGTAACATCACAGGAACCCTCAATGGTAGTGTGGTTTCGCTGGATGTGATTCTTGCGGATATTCGCAGAATCCTTTCGACGAAAGCTGATGATGAGTCTTTCGGAAATTTGGTGGAAATCGTAAATCATGGCGGGTTATTGGAATTTGATGGATTTGTCGACGACATCCGCATCCTTTCCATGAGTGCAATGATACATCCTGATGGTATCTACTATGATCGGGTGAAAAAGACCTTCTGCGCCCGTTTCGGAACCTCGTATGTCAACAATTACACTGATCCCGATACAGGTACAGGTATAACAGATTATCAGCAGACGGTTTACACAAGTGCTGCCATACAGGTGGATTTGTGGCCTCTTCGTGTGTATAAGTGCAGGAGCAACGGCATGAGCTATATGTGGTCAAACGATAACCTTGTTCCTGTCAATGAGGAGATAACGGAAACACACACATCGGATGATTTGGAAATAACGATTAGTCCAGATGTACTGCATCTCTGGCCAGCTGTGTCAGCACTCGGATTGACGATGAGCGACAATGACGAACAGCATAAGCATCGACTGCAGTTTATTGCTGAAGACGGTTTTTCTCTTGAGATAAATCCATCGGTACGATGGCCAAATGGCGAAGAACCTACGTGGAGAAATGGTTGGACATATCGAGTTACTATTAATCAGAACCTTGCCACCGTTACAGGATGGCCGCCTGAATAATATTCGCTTGCCCTTGACTTTTTTCGTGAATTAGCATTATTAGTAATTAACCAACGTAAGAACAAATGGCAAACAACAACAAACCAAACGTAGATCCTCGCTACCTCAAGTACACAAAGGATGAGGTAGAAGAAATCCTCGACGGCTCTGTACAGCTGTCTGAAAACAACAATCCGATGTCGCTCGTCACTTCTTAAAAGTAATAAACCGCAAAACAATGGCAACAACAAAAGACTTATCACAACTGGAGCATATCCTTGCTCCATCAGTGCTCCATTTTTATTACGAGCAGCAAGCCGATGGAACTAAAGTCTTACACCATATCCGAGTCGGAAGACATACTTTCGATGTACCAACCGATGGTGTGACGATGGACACGATCCCTGAAAACTCTGTTGGATCACAGCAGATTGACAACGGCTCGATACAAATGGAAGACCTGAGCCCTGAAGTGAGGGAGAACATGAATACACCGGGAAGCCGTGTGGAACTAACGGAGAACGAAAATCCAATGACACTCATTAATACTTGATATATCGCAAAACCAAACTATTATGGCAAAACAAGGTAATCTTAATGTTGGTGGCAATGTCATTATCCCCAACACGACAACTAAAGCAGTGGCAGACCCAGACCGCTCTCAGGCTCTCAGCAAATCTCTTGCTGCACTCGTCGAGATGACCGCGCTTGGGTACCCGATTTTCTCGACAGAAGAAACTTATGAAGCTGGCACAACCGTTTCCTACGATCGCCGGCTCTACACGTTCAACGTAGACCATGAACCTGGCGATTGGAATGCCGGAGAGGTAAGCCCGGCTGACATCAAGTCGCTTGTCAATAAGATGGTTCAGGATGCTCTCGAAGCTGGGGAAATCACACCTGCGTTGGCAGCAAACCTGGCTACCTGGGACGAACGCACCGACCTTGCAATAGAGGGCGCTTTCACGGAAGTCGTGCGTACTACGGCAGGCGACGAGAGCATCAACAGCGATGCAGGCGCTCAACTCGTCAGCATCAGACCGCTCTCCGACTTCTCTGCAACGGCACTCGTCACAACCGGATTCAACCTGTTGCGGCGGGCAACGGCAGTGGGCAACGGTTGGTACTTCCTCGTGCCAAGACTGCCATTCGGCACCTACGGAACGGCAGAGCAGCCCAACGGCGTGCTTTTTACGGACGCTCAGGGTAACGCACTGACACCAACCGTTCGTTTCAAGCCTCTTTCTGCAGGCGTGCCGACCGCAACGTCTCAGGGTAGTGTATGCACTTACACAACTTCTCACGGCCTTCGTTTCTATAACACAAGCGAACCCGGCTATCTTATTGTCACTGGTATCAATCGCACCGAAACCTGCGCTCATATCGGTTGGAGCCGTCGATACAACGAGTATGTCGGCATCGACAATGTCAATGACGAGGGCGGCAGCGTGGTACTGACCAATCTTATCGCAGCTGTGCATGACTTCGGACTGCTGCTCGTCGCTACAAGAGGCGGCGATGTAGTAACTGATGACATCACATTCGATGGAAGCGCAGCGACGTGGCACAGAAGGGTAGGCCGCACACTGCCGACATGGACGACAGTGGCAAACGAAGGTGATGGAGGTGCGGCTTCCTATACTCACACGGCTACGATTTCTGACATGAAGGCAGGTGGTATTGCCGAATGCGGAGGTATCGCACTGGATGTCAATGCCAATGCCATCAGCTATACTGACAACAATCAGTCTGCCACGACTGATTATGTAAAATACGAACTGGCAACCATTGCAACAGGTACGGTCAGCATCAGCAGTGCGCTGCCCATCGAGGACTGGGGACTGGAACTGCTGACTGGCGTAACGGGACAGGCCGAGGTGACGATGCAGTATGCACAGGGCTATCCTGATGCCGTAGCCAATCTTGTAAACGGTGGTTACCAACGACGTACAGAGGAACTTGAATCACAGATTGAGGAACTGAAGCGAGTCGTAGAGGGTATCGGTGCAGATGCAGAGGGTTACATCCGTGTGGCAGGAAGCAGTAACCCGGCACTCAACTATGCCCACTATAGCTATGGCAACCCTGTCGGCTTCTCACGAGACTCTGTGTTCAACCTGCTTTACCCTTGTCTGGTAGGCACAGCACTCACAGGTTCAGGAACAGAGGGGAAAATCCTCCACGTCCTCCAGAAACTCGGGGCTACAACCAACGGCGAGGGAAAGGCCGTGTGGCGTGATGTCGACGGAAACCTGCATGCCATCGACGGAAGCGAGGGCGATGTGATGATTACCAATATCGAAACATACCACCGTATCATGGGGCGTCATACTGTCGCAGGTGTAGAATACGACGTATTCCTCGTCGCGAGAAACAAATTCACATGGCAGGGTATCGAAAGTGAAGTGGTCCAGAAGGGCGGCACCAGCCCGGACTATTGCGTCAGGCATACTGATAGCGACAACGTGACTCGCATGCACTCTGTGTATAATCCAGAGTGGAATGGTTCTTACAGTGAGCCTGTTGGCGTGACAGGAGCTTATATTTTCTCGCAAGCAACACCAGGTGGGGCAATTACCGAGGAATACGACGCCGGAGCTACACTCCTTGGCGGAGCTGGCGGGCTGCACACAACCGATTTAGCACTTCCTACAGGAGAACAGGCGGCCATGAACAACAACGCAGACACCACAAAGACGTTCCCGTGGATGAATGCGACTGCAGCCAGTGTGGAGAACTGGTTCGCATTGATGCTTGCAGAAGGAGGCACATTCGACGCTCATAAGAATGCACTGATGGGTAGCGGTTTCTCGGCCAACGCTGGGGCTACATCAACCGCCGACTGGGAAGAGAGTGCAATGGGTGCCAAGAATGGGATGCGCTTGGAAGACAAGAACGGCACTGTGAAAATGTACTCGCTCTCCACAGAGACAAAGACGTGGACCGGAGGAACAAGTCTTTATGTTGCACAAATCGTCAATTCCTACAGAAATCCCTGGCATATCATGGAAGCACACCGTGCATTATGCCATGCCGTAGCCAACGGTATCGGAGAACTGCAATGGTTCGTCATGGATGGCGTCAAATACAAATGGCGCAGCATCGACGGTTTCGCAGGCCCGGCAGATGGCGAGATGACCGCAGTCGTCTGGAAGCAGATGTCTGGCAAGATGACTTCACGATTCTTGGATCCGACCGATAAAGAAACATCACTTGAGGGTCACCGCATTGACTTCTTGTTCAGCACTGCACTCTATCATGGTATCACTACTCAGGTGTCTCCTTCATGGTGGACAAGCGGACTGCTCTTCACCGAAGACGATGAAGGTAACTATAAGGCGTATATCCAACGTGATCAGACAGAACTTACACTGTCTCCTTCGGCTGAGATTGCCGCAGACGCATCCTACACTTTCGAGGGATGGCAGCATGTGGCCGACTACACCAACGGCGCTGGCTACGCCCGCAACTACAGCAATGATGCACTGATGTTGCCTGACGTAAATGCCAACAAAGCTGGTGGTGGCCTGCATACCTATGTTGGTAAGTACAACTATTTTTCAGGTGTCAGTGCAAGTGCTGGGAAGAAAGCGGTGCGCGGTTTCCGGCGCGGCTACCTCGGCTACTACACGTACCTGTCACCGTTGTTCGTCAACGGCTACAACGCGCCCTCGTACGCGAGCTCGAACCTCGGGTTCGGCACCTGTGTGCAAATCGCCGACGAAGCGTAGACCCGCGAGCATAGCGAGCGCGAAAACGTAAACCGCCGCCGAAAGGCGGCCCGAACAGGGCAGGCCATGCGCCCTGAATCGAAATCCAGGCTGACAGCCTGCACGGCAAGCAAATCGAAGTAGCCGCTGTCAGTGAGGTTGAGCCAAAAGTGCAGCGAGCGGTACGCCGCTCACTGCACAAAATGGCAACAAGGCGGCTGCACTGAGCGGTGCGCGGTTTCCGGCGCGGCAACAACGGCAACAACACGAACCTGTCACCGTTGTACGTCAACGGCAACAACGCGCCCTCGAACACGAACTCGAACATCGGGTTCGGCACCAAGCGTCAAGTATGTCGCTGTGTCCAAGCGACCATATAACAAGCCCTCCGCCACCACCGACCTGGGCGGCAGGAGGCAGGTGCAGAGCCTCGCTGATGTGAGAGCGGAACAATGCTAAGAAAAGAGGCTAAGATCCTCAGCCGACCGGACAACGTGTTCTATGTATATAGTTGCACACTTAGTCAACGAAGGGTAGGCTGCCGTATAGTCAAAAGCGGCAATCGGCGCACACAGGTCGCTATAAAGAAAAAAGCAGATGAGTATATCCACATGGCATAGCATTGCAAATGGTCTGTATGCTGCCACCTACGACAGCTATATGGCCAAAAACAGGCGCCAGCGAAATAAACGCGAGGTGCAGGCCGTGATGAGTGACCTCAACGGATTCGTCGCAAGAACAAGAAACAAACTGAAAGACGGAACGTACCACGTCGGGACTTATCGGCATATTAACATCCGTGATACGAAGAAACCCCGACGCGCGTCCGTCCTTCCATACGAAGACAGATGCGTACAGAATGCCGTAAAGGATGCCATACAGCCGCTCATCCTCCGCCAGATGACTGATGACATGCTGGGAGGATTGCCTGGATGCGGCGTGTTGGCACGCGACAAACGGCATCAGGTGGTTGAACAGATGCGGAGGACGATGAACAACCATTCGCTGCGCTATTATCTGCAAGGTGACATCAAAAAATTCTACGACAACATCAATAACGTAGTGTCCATTCGTCTCATCGAACGGCAAGTGAAAGACAGCCGTACTCTTGCCATTATACGGCAACATCTCTTCAATCAGAAGCAACTGGCTATCGGCGATCCTTTCTCGCATCTCATTGCTAACCTGAATATGTCGGTCATCATCAGACAAGCCAAAGAAAAATACGGCAGGAAAATCCGGCTCATCAACTTCGCCGACGACTTCATTGCATTCTGCAATAGCAAACAGATGCTCGAATCGCTTCGCAAAGACATGAGACGTTGGGCTCGTGAATTAAGATTGCATTATAAGCCAATGTACGTTCGAGAAGTGCCACAGCCGGGGCCGCACGACAATAACCAACCCGTGACAGCCGGAAATATGCAATCCATAACGTTCTGCGGCTATAAGTTCGGCCCCGGATACGTACACCTGAATAGAAGAACGAAACTCCGCTACATCCGAGTCCGGCACCGCAGGAGGTCGATGGGAAGTTACCAGGGTATCATCGGGGTGGCCGACACTAAACATCTTAAAAGGAAAATCCAATTTAAAGATAATCAACACATGGCAGACAAAATCCGACGTCCATTCGCAGGACGACCGATGAAGATAGAAACGATGGAGAGCATTCCGCATACTATCGTCGATTTTAACAAAAGGAGTTCCAGTCAGAAAGACTGTGACACCTATTATCACGTTCAGGCTTTGGCCGACGGTCTCGGACTGATTGTATATTCCACCGGTGCAACGAAAATATGTAAGTGGCTCGATACCAAAACAAGAGACGACCTCCCGATTAGAGACATGAAAATAGTACACGACTGGAGCGGGTACTACTTCGACGGCACCGTCTATACCGATGCAGAAGAGGAAGAGATGATACGTCGCCAGTTCAATATTCCACGAAATTAACTCTTTAAACCGATAAACTATGTACGAAGAACGATTCAACGAACAGCACAGACAAGGTCTGGAGCGATTCACCCACAGCAATGCAGGACGTGTGTTTACCAACGAGCGCACAGAACAAGTAACTGACCCCGAAACACTCGAAGAACGGACCGAATGGATATATGACGTCTATGAGGTGACCGACGCTCGCGACCCCCACAAAGTGAAGAACGAAGTCATCAACGCAGAACATCCATTTGGCGACGAGATTAAGATTCTGAGAAAGACCATCAAGAAGATGCTATCTGAGACAAAGTACAACAGCGAAGACTTTGCCGAATTTCGAGCTTACAATGAGTTTGCTGAGAGTGTCTGATGCACAAACGGCAGTTTGTTCGATAACCGAAATACAATAACAACATAAAAACATCAATAACATGGCACGTTTTAGAGGCGAGGAGATTAAATTCGCAATCAACATTGAAGCCCAAGGTTTCAACATGGATGAAGACGACTTCGACATTGAGGTCAAGTCTGGAAACACCAGCGTGAAAGGATACAAGGACCCCACAAAGAGCGAGGACACAACAGTGCGTATCTTCAAGGAGACAACAACGGTACAGCCTGAGACAGAGGAAGACGAGGAACCGCAGGAGCCCGTCACCGTCAACACATGGTATGCTATTGTCAATACATCTACACTGGCCATCGGTCAGATGCGAGTCATCGCTACGGCATACATCGTGGATGCCAACGCTGATGATGGCATCCGCAAGAGTATTGCCGTAGAAACGCTTGACCGACTCATAGAACCCTAACGCTATGGCTTGTACAACGATTACTATATCCACCAACCCGCAGGCTGTGCTGACCATTGCCGCCATTGCCGCCGCAACCCTTGCGGTGGAACCGGTGGCAGCGGTCGGTGCGTCCGTCAAGACTGTAGAACCAATCCAGCTCGACGTCACGCAAACAGAACAAGTCGCTCTGGAAGTCACACAGAACCCGCAGGCTGTGCTCACAATCGGCGAAGTATGCTCTGTCAGCGAAGGTACACTCGTTGTGCTGGCAGCATCAGACGGGCCGCTTCGTACTCGCGACGGAGGATTCTTCCTCTTAAACCCGGAAACGAATCCCGCAGGCTCATAGCAGATGTCCCGTATGCTGCAATATGATGCAGCAGCCTTGATTCCTCACGGGGATAGGAAAAAAGTCCCCAGCCTGCACAAAAAGCTCTCTTACCTTCTTTTTACGCTAAACCCGCCACTGACGGAAAGGCCGGGGACCATAATAGTCCTCTCCTCCGTCAGTAGCGGATTTTTGTTTAACGTGAAGGTAAGAGATTGCAAAGATAGTAAAAGATTACATCGACGACGTCGACAAGGCTGAAGGCTATCTCTTCGACCGATGGATCAGCGACATCCTTGGTCTCGGCCCGCACTACATACCATACTGGGAAGATATGATTTAACCTACCGTGTCTCGCGGTTCCACCGCGAGGACTGTTAAGTATGCTGCAATACTATTGCAGCCCACCATGATCCGCGATTACTTAGATATTGACAAACATTGGGGCATCCTCGCCTACTACGATGCCCTGCCTGCCGACTTCGCACAGCTCGGCCCTATCCTCCGTGAGTTCGGCTGCCCGGAGCAGGAAATCGAAAAGGCTTACCATACCGTCCACGAAGCCAACAAGGCCTTCGTCTTTAACGCTCCCTGGTTCCGAATGTCCGTCATGGTCGTAGGTCGTGTAACACACCCCGCTCAGTTTCTGAACTCGTTCATGCACGAGACTGACCACCTGCAGGATGCCATCCTATCCTACTACGACGTGCCGCAAGGCACCGAGGATGCTGCCTACCTCCTGGGCTTCATAGGAGAGATAGCATACAATGCCATCCTCCCCCTGCTCTGCCCTTGATTCTCGTCCCGTATGTTGCGATATTATCACAACAAAACCAACAGCACATGACCAACTGCAAAGAATTTGTCCTCGACGACGTGATGGCTATCACCGCCATTCCCATTGCCAATATCCCAGCAACATCCGTTGCTTCACCCGTCAATAGCCTTACACCAACCATCAGCAAGGCATTCGTCATCCCCTCGATTTTAAGCGGGTCAATCACCGTCGGCCTGCTTCAAGCCACGTCGGAGGGAACGCTTATACCCATCATCCGTACCACCGGCAAAGCCAAGGACGATGAGAGCGACAGCGTGACCGGACGGCTGCATACCGTCACGGTAAACTGTCAGGTGGATGAACGCGATGCCTCTATCTGGGATAACCTGCTCACCCTGGAGCGGACACCCTCACATCTCCTCCTCACCTTCCGCGATAAGACGCAGGCTTTCGTCGCCGCCACTCAAGACACCTATGTCTGTAAAACAGACCGCGACGGAGCAAAGACCTCCGTCGCCTTCCGCATCGAAAACCTCATGGGCATTCAGATGCTCGTTTAAGCATTTCTGCCTTCATCGCAGCCCCTCATACGTTTCACGCAAGGCCGCTATAGTCCTTGCATTTTTTGTGGCCGTAGCGGTGAAGTGATGTCCATAGGTAAGGTTGATGGGTCCATAGAGGGCGAGGTCTGGCAGAAGTATCGCCGTGTCGTTTTGTTGCACGTTACGCAGCTTCAGACGGTCACCGAAAGGATTGTCCTTCAACCACGTCGATGCCAAAGGCGATTGCTTCTCCGTGAGGTTGGTGACGAGCGTCAAACGGGCAATGACGTCAACACTGCCCGTCCCGTCCATCTTCGTCCATTGCTTCTTCATCCACTTCGCCATCATCTCTGCCACCTGGTCGGGCAGGCGTGGTGCGACCACCATCAGCTCTGTCTCTGAATAATTCAGCAGCAGCGGCGGCAGCAGCTCGCTGAACGACAGGTCGCCATAGCCGTGCCACAACACCGTGCCTTCCTCACCGATGCTTTCGCGCAGACGGCGCAGATGCTTCTGGCTGCAACAAGGTTCAATCAATAACATATCTTTCAACATTTTAGCTGTCCTGTATGCTGCAATATCATTGCAGCATAAAAAAGCCCAGGCTCTTCTGTAGAGCCTGAGCCTCGTTGTTGCTGTGGGTGTGACACTTAGTTGGCGTCAGCCTGAGTGATCTCACCGTACCACTTCACGGTGTCGTACACTTGGAAATCGCAGGAAACGGTGAAGGTGGTTCCGTGGTCGTCGCCGCGTGCGGCACCCGTGTCGGAAGCGCGGCTCCAGCTGATGTCGCCGGTGGGGTTGCCCACCACCTGCCACTCGGTCAGGGCGGTGCTGCTGCCCGTGGGGGTCTTCTTCACACCAGTGGGAAAGAACACCAGGAAGCTGCCGTCGAGGTTCGACAGCGTGCGGCTCAGCACGGCCATCTTGTCGATGCCGGTCTCCACACGTCCGGTGCCCGTCACGGTGTTACCCTTGCCGGCACCGTTGTCCTCACTGGTCACCTGACCAGTCTGGTTCTTGAACTCCACCTTGTAGCCCTTCAGCGTCGAGCCGCTGCCGGCAGGTGTGATGGTGTAGGTGTTGGTGGTATCGTCCACCTCTACGGTGTCGATGAAACCGTCACCCTCGATGGCGCTCGCGAAGGGGACCACCATGCAGTAGTTGCTCACGCCTGCAGGGTTCTCCTTACACTCGTTAGCGGCCTTCAGAACGGAATTAAGGTTGCATGTCATAATCGTAAATCTGTGTTTGTGTTTGTGTTGTTGTTTCTTGTTGTCTATGCCGCAATACCATTGCGGCTCAACGGAGGTCAGGGGGCGGTGGCCAGGCGGCGACAACCTGGCTCACCGCAACACCCCCGATGGGTTTAATCCTTCGTGTAGTACGTCTTGCTGACAGCAGGCTCGGTATCCTCGGTCAGCACGTAGGTGTCGCCGTCCTTCTCATACCAGCCCTCCTGAGAGGGGTTCTTGCCCGTGGTGTCGGCCACAGCGCTGTAGGTGTCGGTAATGTCACCGTCAGAGCCACCGTCCGAAGCAGCCTCGGTAGCCTTCATGAAGCAGCCGACCAGCTTGTACACACCACCCTTGAAGGTGTGGTTGTAGGTAGCGTCCTTGCCGCCGTCGCTCCAGCCGATGAACACGTAGCCATCGTTAGGCGTAGCCTTGACCTGGATGATGTCGCCCTCGGCGAAGAGATCCTTCTGGGTGAGAATCTGCACAACGCCCATCTTCGTGTCTGAGCTCACGGCAGTGAAGATTTCGGCGATGTACCCACCGGGCAGCTCGACGTACTCGTTCACGGCATCGTTGGTGGCGAACACCTCGGGCGAGAAGTCGCGGATGCGGACGGTGGCACGACCGTTGGCCTGGAAGTCGAACACGCGCAGGTCCTTGTTCACCTGGCCGATGGAGATGAGGGCATTGTCCTCGCGCTTGTCGCACAGGAACTCGATGTTGTTCTCAAGCGTTGCGATGAGCTGACCGCCCACGCCCATTGCGCTGCTGGTCTTCAGCACGATGTTGGGCATCTCGGCGAACTTCCAGCCGGCGTTGAGCACCGTCGGGGCAATCTGCGGATAAGTGAGCATGTAGCCCTTCACGGCCAGGCGGCAGAACTGGTCGCTGGCGTAGATGTAGACGGTCTGCTCGGGCTTCTTCATGGCCGAAGACAGGCCGCTGTAGAACTTCACGAGCAGGTCGTAAACCTGGTCGGCCTCCAGTCCGGTGATGTCGCCGGTCTCAATGAGGTTGCGGTTCTTCTTCGAGATGGTGCCGTCGGTACGGCGCTGGGCGATGATGGTGTAGACACCGTTGAAGAGCGACAGACCGAGCTTAATCTTGTTCTCCTCGGAGTCCTCCTCCAGAACACGGTTGGCCATGTTTCCGAAGAAGAAGTTGGCACGGACGTCCTCTGCGAAGCGGCCAGCCAGCTCGTTCAGCAGGAAGGTGGTGTGCTCGGCGCTCTCGGCGACGTTGGTCACCTCGAAGGGACCCTTCTCCGTGTAGCGCTCGATGGAGTCGCTGGTGTGCAGATAGATTTTCTCCACCTTGGCAGGGTTGTCAACGAACTTGCCCAGTTCGCTGTCCTTCACCTTGCCGACTACATAGGGACGTGCCTGAAGGCCCTTGCGGTTGAACAGGTAACAGATGTCGATGTTCTCAACATCGGTCGTCACCTTCACGCCCAGATCCTCAAACATACTGTCGGTGAGCAGATAAGCATGAGCTATCAGCTCGGGATGGATCGTCTGCTTGACGGTCTCAATTTGTGCTACAGATAATGCGTAAGTCATAATGTTTGCGTTTGTGTTAGTGAATATTATTGTGTTGTTTTTGTGTTGGTCTGTAGAACAGATTACGAGATAACGAGTGAGAAATCAAGGGCAGCTATTTATCACCCTTCTGCAAGGCGCGAATCTCCTCGTAGCTCATGCCACTGGTGATGCGCTTCTTCTGCTTCGGAGCATCGCCCGTGCCGTTGTCGGCGGGGATGCCGCTCTCAGCATCGACCATCGGTGTGGGCTGTCCAGAGAGTTCCTTTACTTCGCCTTTAAGGTCGCTGACCTGCTTTTTCAGCTTCTCGATGGTGGCCACGTGCTCGGCAATCTTTGTCTCTGCGGCGGTCAGGGCACTGACCTTTTCGTTGAGCTGGGTGTTGGCTGTATCGCGCTCCTGGATGGCTGCGTCGCGCTCCTCGGCAATGCCGTTCAGCGTAGCCAGCGTCTCTTTCAGGCAGGCAATTTCCTTGTCGCGGTCGGTCACCATTGCCTCGGCGGTGTGCAGCGTCTCGGTAATCTTTTCAATCTCAGCCGCAGCGTCCTCCACGGCCTGTTCAGATGGCTGCTCAGTGGCAGCGGGTTGTTCGCCTCCTTCGGGGGAGTTAGAGGGGGCCTGAGCGGGTGCTTCCTCGCCTGCGGAGGGCTGCTCCTCCTGTGCAGGAGATTCTTCGCTTACAGTGGGAGCTTCTTTACCCTGTTCGCCCCCTTCGGGGGAGTTAGAGGGGGCTTGAGTCTCCTCCTTCGTGGCTGCGGGCTGCTCGGCAACCTCTGCGGCCTTCTTCTCTTCGTCTGTCATATTGTTATCGTTTATGGGGTTTATGTTTCCCTTCTCCGTAGGCTGTTGTTTTGCTACAGCCTCCTGCGCCTTATCCTCCGGCTCATTGCTCTCTGGTTCCTCCGGCTCCGGCTCGTTCACCACCGTTGCCTCGTGCGCCGACTGCAGCCGTCCGTCGGCCAGCTCAAACACGCACTCGATGGCGCGATTCATATCGCCAATCTCGTCCACCAGGGCTGGCATCACCTCCTGCGCCTCGAACACCTTACCTGTCAGCATCTCGTCCTTTACCAGCGGACGGTTCTCTCGCACCGTCTGGAGAAACTCATCAGTATCTTTGTTGACGAGCGCCTGCAACTTCTCGTAGTTGCCCTGCGCGGCCTCTCTGTACCAGTCGTTCTTGTCAGGGCTGTCGTCACCGACAATCTCGACATAGCGTGTGCCGTCGCGGTCAACGGCTCCGTCGGGTGTGGCCCAGAAAGCGGCCATGCTGCCGATGCAACCGAAGTCGTCCTTGGGGTTCATTACGATGGTGCGGTCGCAGCGCGAGGCAAGGTTTACACCGCTGCTGCAACACATGCCATCGACGAAGGCCACGGTGGGCTTGCCGTTCTTGCGGCAGTCGTTGATTATCATCTCGTAGTCGTTGCGGCAGGCCGTCTCTCCTCCTGGCGTGTTAATCCAGAAAATGTGACCCACCACCTGTGGGATGGTGTTCGCATACATCACCTGGTCGCGAAAATCCTTCGTTCCATAAGAACAGCCACCACCGTCACGGGTAACGGGACCGTCAACGACCACAACGTTCACAATCTGGTCGTCATCGGCCAGTTCCTCGTCGTTCCAGTAGAGATGGCTCTCTATGCGGTGAATGTTGTCCACATACAGCTTATCCTCGAAGTTCCCTCGTGCCGTCGTGCTGCCCTTCTTCGACAGGAAGAAACTCTCATGGGTTTCCTTGTCATTGGGGATATGCAGCTCAATAGCATTCTTTAGCGCATTGGCATAACTCTGTGCCATGTCCCGTCGGAAGTCCCACGAGACAGTCTTCAGTATGTTCAGTAATCCGATGTTCATATCTTTGTCGTTTTTGTGTTAATCTATTGTGCGCCCGCCTGATAATCAAGGGCAAATGATTACAGCCAGTAAATGAGAGAAACGAGAGCGCCTAAGAAAAGTGAGCAGATGACAAAACGCTTAAAGTTGTAGGTCATAGAATCCTTCGGCTTCTCCTGGCCATCCTTGAAGTAACACGTAATGCTCGATGCGATAAGCAGGAACATCAGAAAGAAATAGGCTGATGATTTCATAATTCGTAAAATTCGTTTAATTCGTTGTTAAGAAAATCTATTCGTGTTCCGGCTGCCTGTGCGTATGCGGGAACCCCGTAAATAGTTTCCTGCTGCTCTGCTCGCAGGCAGCACGTCGGCGCCGTGCTTCTGCGGCACAGGCGCAGGCTTTCTCCCGCGATTCCTGTGCCTCCCGTTCCTTTACCTTTATATATATGGGTGAGTTCACGGCTGCGTCGCCTAATGCGTCAAGGTTCTCCTCGATGTATTCACACGCCATCGCCATTGCCTGCTGTGCGTCGGTCATTGAGTCGCGCCGTGCCAGCCGTTCATCCTTTTCAATGGTGCTGCCCGTACCTCGAACAGAAGTGCTGACGGTCAGGCTCATGCGCGAGATGTTCGTCCGTCTGCTCTCCACGTAGAAGGCCAGCGCCTGACGCAGCAATTCGAGCAGCTCCTCGAAATGGTCGTTGGTTCGGGCCGTCGCTGCACTGTCGCCACCACCCTGTCCCGTCTGCTGCGATACCATCGCAGCCCCGCCGAGGTTTGCATACTCCACCACCGCTTTCAGCAGCCCCGCTCCTATCCTCGGCTTCAAATACGTGTTTTGACAGAGACGGATATCCCTCACCAGTGCCACGTATGCCATCCGCTCGCTCCTGATGTCAAGGTATTCGTTCAATACCCTTGCGGTCTGAAAGAGCAAATCCTTGTGCAGGTAAAACGCATCGGCCTCCTGCCACTTCTCGGCAAACAGCTTGTCGCCCTTCGCATCGGCTTCAAGAAACATCAGCAGCGAGTCCGTGGCTCGTCCGGCACTCATGTAGGCATCCTTCACCAAGCGGTCTTTCGCTTTCTCGTCGGCAGAATCATAGCTCTCGCCGGAAGAAACGTTAATGCCCCCGCCCTCGTTAAAGCTCACAGTCAGCAGTCCTGCCTTATGCGAAAGCATCCGATAGAACTCTATCTGTTGGCAGATACGGATAAGACGGATGGTGGCCATGTCATCGGTGGGTACGTCTTGCACTTCGTCACCTGCCGTAGTGTATGCTTCGCGGTACTTCCCTGCCTGCACCTGCTCCAGCCTCTCGGTCACGTCGGCATGAGCCAGTCGCGGGTCCTGCTTTGCCTTTCCCGTTGGCCGTACCGTCGTAGCCGTGATGTCTACATACTTTTCTCGCAGATGGTCGTACTTCTCCAGCACGTGCTGGTATAGCGTCGTACCCAGCAGCGGCTCCAATGCCACGCACTCCTCTTCCTCCAAGTACCCGAAGAGCTGCTGCGGGCGGTTCCAACGCGCCGTAGGCATCAGACTCAGTATCTCGTTTTCAGTCGTGATAAGCATGATTTCTCGTTATTTCGTTTTGCCGGAATATCGTTATATCGAGAGCAAAAAGCAAGGGCAAAGGCTGTGCAGATAGCAGAGCCTTTGCTTTCTACAGGTACTTTTCCCCATAAAGTTGCGCTTCTTTCTTGTACTTGTCATAGCCGTTGACGATGCCGTCGGGACCGAAGGGGCTTACCACGGCTTTGACGCCCTGCTCCAGCATGCGCTCCATCACCTCGCTGTTGCGGTCGAGCGACTGCTGGAAGGCCATCATCTGCTCGGGACTCATGCCGCCTGCTGCGCCACCAGTCCCGTATGCAGTGATACCATCGCCGCCCATCCCCTCGAAGTCCTCCACGTTGCCGTCGGCGAAGGCAGCCATGCCACGACCTTTTCGGCGGCGGACGTCAGAAACACGGCCACCACGGTAGAGGATCTGGATAGCCCTCCAGATACCCGGGTCATCCATCTGGATCTGGCGGGTGGTCTTCGCGTCGATAATGGCCTCGCGCCCCGCCTCGCCTACCAGGTGGAACTCAGGGCCGTTCGTGATGTGCGTCTTCGCCCCCTTGCCCATGTAGCGGGCATGGTAAGTCTTACCGTCGGCACCGTCCACGTTGTACGAGCGCCCTTGGGTCAGCGTGGCGGGGTCGGTGAACTCGTTCACGTTACCCTCTCCGTAGGTCAGCATGCCCGTAGACAATCGACCAGCACCGGCGCTTGTACCAGTGACCTGGGCAATCTGGCTCTTCGCCTTGCCAATCTTCGATGTGGCTAATCCCATCAGACCGCCCAATAATCCAGTGAAGATGGCAAACACGGGAGCTGCTGCCCATCCGAGTTCCTTCCAGAGGGTTCCTAACACGCCGGGACTATCGGTAGCGGCTTTGGCGGAAGCGGCGACCATTTCCGTCGTCAGCGCACTGATAGCGTAGTTGCCGACGGCCTGCAGCGCCATCATCTCGAACTTCTGCGTGGCAGAAAGGTTTTCGTTCGACATGGCCTGATAGGCGATGCCGTACATATTGGCAGCCTGTGCCATCTTGGCGAAGGTCGATTGAGTACTGGTGGTCATCGTCTTGCCTGTATCGGTCGCTGCCTGACTCTGCCTTTGGAAGTGGGCGGTGATGGCATCCGTCGCTTTGTTGCTGGATTCGACAATCCCCTCGTTTACCTGAGCGAAGGTCTCGCCATAGGCCCATGCCATTTCCTGACGCTGTGCCAGCCCTTCTTTGGTGAACGGTGACATATCATCCGTGTTGTCATACGGATTCTCGTCAACAGGCAGTCCGGCTCTCTTACGCATGGCTCTCGGCATTGCATCGGCATCGTTGGTGTAATAGTCGATGGGGGCGCCAGTATCAATCTTGATGCCCTGTGCCAACTGACCCGTCAGCCCCTGCAAGGCCTGGGTGTTCAGTTTGGTGGCCTCGGTGTCAAGGTTCACAGCCGTCGTGTTCGCGTCAATGCTCTGGTTTTGCAGACTCGCGTTGAGCCAGTCCGTAATATGCTCCGATATCTTCGTATTTAAGTCGTCCATCAACTTGCGCCACGCATCTGCCACGGCATTCTGGTTCTCTATCTCACGCTGTCGCTCTAAGGCTTGCCGCTCGTCAAGGTATTCGTAATGTGCAGTGGCGTTGCTGGTGCCTGCGTCTTCAATGATAACATAGGTCCCGGCGCCGGGTCCACCCTTACCTGTCAAATTCAGCTTCGCACGCTCGTTGTAATATTCCGCATCCCCGGCATGGCTCGCCTCGAAGAGACCCTGCACCGACGACGACAGCAAATCGGCCCACTCCCGCAGGGCGGTATAGAGTCTGTTCTGACTTTCTTCCAACTGGTTCTGTATGGCAACACGCTGCTCGTCGAGTTTCTTTTGCTCTTCGCTCAACGCCAAATTCAGGCTCTTCTTCAGGTGCTCGGCATCTTCCAGCTTACCTGCGGTCTCTAACTGACGGATGCGTTCCTCGCCAATCTTTCGCGTCATTGCAAAGTATTCTGCTTGCATAGAAAGACGTACCTGCATCTGTCTGATGGCCAACTTGTCTGCTACGCGCTCACTGGCCTGGCCGGCACCGATAAGCTGGTTGGCACGCTTTACCTGATCTTCTGCAAGCCCTAAATCGCTCAGTAACTTCTCGAATGTTTGTTTGCGGCTCCTGCCGTCGGGCATTACGGCATCGTTCCACTGTATCTCTACTTGTTTCTTTATTAGGCTCGCTTCCTTCTTGATAGCATCCTGAACAGCATCGTAGGCCGTTCGCAACTGAGCAAGGAGCCGTTGTTTGAGATCATCGGCATTCTCTGCATTGGCAATGGCATCAGCCCATGCCTTAAAGCCCTCTTCTCCCATATCGGACATCAGCTGACCTGCGGTAAGGGTATAGGCATGTTCTGTCTCTTTCAACAGGAACGACAGACGGCTTATCAGTTCTTCGTTCAGTGAACCGCTTTCCAGCTGATCTTTCGTCACCAGGCCTAAGTCGGCAAACAGAATGTCGAGTTTTGTGAGGTTAGATTGCAGGTTCTCAGTGATGCCGTCATACGGACGTTCCTTGGAAATAATCTTGGCAATCTGGTTCACATGCTTCATGGTGATGCTCTCTACCTGTGTCATATCCTGCTGCATCTTCAGGTTGTTACGGCCTATCTGCGCAGCAATAGCCTTCGACCACTCGCTTTCAACGGTAGCCCAGGGAACATGGTCGAGTTCGCCCATCTTTTCCAACTCAGCCCACCACTTGCGGAATGCGGTAATCTCTTCCTTGCTTACCTCCCCAGTAAACGTACCGCGCAGTTTTGAACGTCTTTCCAAATGTTCCTGTTCGAGCATTTCAGACTGACGGTTATACAGTTCCTCACTGATATTCTCTTCAGATCGGGCTTTCTCCAACGCTTCCTTGCGGCGTGAGTAGTAACGGTCCAGTTCGGCCAGGGCATAGTCTGATTCTATAAGCGGATTTGTTCTTTTCCTGCCTGTCTTGGTCTTTTCGTCGCGCCAGTAACCTTCGTAGGTGGAAAAGCGTTCGCTCTTCAGCTCCTGTTGAATCTTCTTACGCTCGGTATTGTACCAGTCAAGCACGCTCTGCCAGTCGGCTCCTACTTTCCCTTCGTCGATGGCCTTCATCAACGCACGGTCTTCTGCCAGCACCTTGCGCACGTCAATACCTGGTTTCAGCACATTCTTGAACTTGTTCATCTGTTTTCGACGCGCCACAAGTTCTTCCACATTCCAAGTGCCATAGTCGGTACTCGTAGCATCCACATCGTTGCCCCAAATGCTACCGCCGCCACCACTGCTCGTATAAGTGTCGCTTGGCGTAAAACCGCCACCACCGCCTGGTTCCATCGTTTTGCGCGGGGTATAGTAGCGACCGGCTTCTTTTAATAAGGCATTGCGGTCGTAGCCTTTCCATTCGTTGAGATGTTTGAATTTCTTCCTGTACTTCGCAGCTTCTTTGGAATCTGTCATGTCGTAGTAACTGCTGGCATTGGCCTTCATTTCCTCCAAAGTGTCCATCTGCTGCAACACGGCTGCGGCATTTCTTGCCCGATCATCGCCTTTTGAGTTTTTGTAATTCCTTAATAGATTATTGTAGTTCTGGAAACTGGCATTAACCTGTTGTTCCAGTTCTCCTTGTGATTGCTGTCTGTTTGCCGCTTGTTCTCCCTTAGTTTGGGCGATGACATTTTCTTCGGCCTGCCGGATGTTATACACTTCATCGTAATAATCAACGGCCTGATTGAGCAGTGCCTTTGGATATCTGATTTTGTTATCTTTAAATATCCTTACTACTTGCGCTTCAAAGGCCTTTCTGTCCTTGGCACTATTTGCAGCCTTTACGATAGCTGCCATTACACGCGGCCTCTTGGTAATATCACCTCCTTTTGTTTCGGTGAATTTTCCAACATAGTCATACAGATTACCATACGCATTGTCTCTGTCGCCTCCCTTTTCTTTCTCAATGCGCTCGATGGCAGCCTCCTGGCGCTTCAACGTAAGAGACTCGCGCAACTTGCTGTTCACCAAGTCACGAGCACGAGCCAACTCAAGATTTGTAGATACCTCTGAGAGCATAAAGCCGAGATACTTGCTATATTGTGTGTTGAAATCTGCTATCAGCTGCTTATGAGCAGCCATAGCATTCTTCTTCGCTTCTTCCTTGGTCAATAGCTCGGCTTCTGCCTTGGTCAGTCGATTCACGGCTTCGGTTGTGCCGTCGTTTGCTTTCTTGGCTGCTTCAAGTTCAGCACGTGCTTTCGATACCTCTTTGTTGGCATCCTCCATCTTGACACGTGCCTCACCGATAGAGTTGATCAACTTGTTAACCGTTCTCATCTCCTTATCCAACTCAGCCTGGAACTTTGCTGCCTCACGGCCAGCCTCACGAAGAGAGTCAATGTAGTTGTACAACGCGAAGCCAAGAGCAAGGACGGCAGCAACAGCAGCCACCCATATATTCGCAATCATGGCTTTGTTTAAACCCTCTTGAGCCATCTTTGCTTTGATGGTCGCGACACTCTGTGCAGCTATCGCTTTCTCTGCAGCCGTAGAGGCAGCCGCCTCCGCTATCTGGGCATTACGAAGAGCCTTACTGTACATGATGTAATGTTGCGTGTTGGTTATCAGTTTCTTCAAACCGTCACCCATCGCCGATAACCCCGATATACTCTTGACAAAGAGGGCTTCACCAAGTCCTATCTTCAGTACGGCCCAATAGGTAATGAATGTCTTCAAAAGCACAGTAATCCAACCAAGTGCAGGTCCTACCTTGCCGGTAAGCAAATCCACCAGACCCCGCAAAGCATCAATAAGTCTTCCAAGCATGCGTTGCGATGTATCGCCTAAAAAGGCTTCTTCTATCTGGTTCTTCAACCTCGCCCACTTTGCAGCGGTGGTCTCGTTCATCTTGTCGTACTCCTGCTGTATGGCGACATTCTCCTCGTAAGCCTGTTTGGCAACACCCAACTGTCGGCGCAACTCGTCCACGTTCTGCGACAGACCACCAAACACGATACCGGCACGTGCGCCCAGCTGGTTCAGTTCCTTCATTACATCGGTCATACCGCCCATACCCAGCATCTTTTCTATGCTGTCGGCATCCATGCCCGCGTCCTTAATGTGCTGTAGTATCATTAGAATTACCTCCATGCCCTGTCCTGTATCGTAGAGTTCACGGATGGAGTTCGGTGACACACCGAGTATCTTCGCAATATCAAAAGCGTTATTCCTGATAGCAGGCATCATACGCGACAAAGCCGTGGCCGACATTTCCACGCGCATACCGAGCGCATCGACCGTAGAACCAAGGGCGGCTACCTGGTCGATGGTGATACCGCTCTGGGCACCTATAGCACCCACGCGCTTCACGAAGTCGGTGATGGCGGGAGCCGTGGCGGCGCTCGTGGCACGCAGACGGTCAATCGTGGAGCCTACCTTCTCCATAGCTACGGCGGTGGCCGACGAGCCGTCTATCAAGCCCTGATCCATCTGCTTGCGTATTTTGTCTATCTCGCCCGTTGCCAGTGCAACCTTCAGCATCTCCGTGGCACCTTCGCGTCCCATTTCGGGCAGAGCAACCATCAGCTTGTTGGCAGCCTCGGTGAAGCCCTCCACGTCCTCCTGCGTCTTCAAGCCCAGCTGTCCGGCAGCGGCAGCCAGGTCCATCAGCCCGACGAGCGATGTACGGGTGTCAATCTTCTTCAGACTGGTGGTCAGCCGCCCCACCTCGTCGGCGGTGAAGCCGGTGGTCTTGCGCACCTCACCCATCTTGTCGGAGAGATTCATGATGTCGCTAAACATAGCCATGATTTTCTGCATGGCCACGGCGGCACCGACGTACAGGCCGACGTAGGTCTTCAGTCGGCTCCATGCCTTGTCGAAGGCGCTGGCTGTTCCGTGGCTCTGCGCCTGCATTGCTTTCAGTTGTACTTCTACCTTTTTCGTTTGCGACGCAAGCTGTGCATACTCCTTAGAGTTCTTGCCCACGGTGCCGGCCATCAAGTCAAGTTCGGCCTTGGCCCGCTTCACGGCGGCTTGCAGCTCGTTCAGGTTCTTGGCGTTGGCGGGGCGGTCGAGGATGGTGCGCATACGCTCGCTGGTCATTCCAGCGTTCTGCATCTCTACTCGTACCTTGGCCAGCGCCTGTTGGTATTTCTGCCATTCGGGGCTGCCCTTCTTGGCGGCGGCAGCGGCTTTCTCTATAGCCTGCTGTGCCAACTGGAGCTGCTGGGCGGTGCCGGTGAAGCCCTGGCCGCCAGCCTTGCCAGACACCTTCATAGCGTCACGAAGCGACATTGCCTCGCCCTTCATAATCTTCATACGATTTTCGAGCGATGCGATGGCAGCTTCATATTTCTGCCACATAGGAGAACCCGTGGCAACTGTCTCTTGCTGTTGACGTAATACCTGTATAGATTGAGCAACTTGCTTTGTGTTAAGGTTATTGGCTTCGACCGAACGAACCATTTCCTCCCTTAACCTTTGCAGGCGTGCTGTAGTGGAAGCAATCTGGGCGTCATATTTTGCAAGTTTATCGCTGCTGGCATAAATACTTGCAGCCTCGTTTGCACGAGCCTGTTCAAGTTGACGGAGCGTGTTGCGCATTTTGTTGTAAGTGGCGATCGTGCGAGTGCCGTGCTCTACAATTCCTGAGCCAAATCGGTTGGCCGTGTTTGCCGCCCCAGCCACCTTCAATGCCTGTTGCACGGTCACGATGTCACCCTTGGTTTTGCCCAGCTGTGCCGACAGTTTCTGCAGTGCTGTCTCGGTGGCGCGGAGGTGGCGGGCACCCTTGCCCTCGGGGTCGGCGATGATGCTCTGGTACTGCTTCACCTGGGCTATCAGCTTCTCAATCTCGGAGGTTGACTTGGCGATATACTGTCCGCTGAACACCTTGGCCAGCGCGTTCTGACCGGCCATGCGCTGCTCTTCCAGCGTAATCTTGTTGATGGCTCCCTCCACGACCTTCAGTTGTGCGGTGTATTTCTTCCATCCGTTGCTGCCCTGATTTTCGAGTGCTATCATCTGCTGCAGGTCTGAGCGGGCCTGCGTCAGGGTGCTCTTGCTGGCGGTGCCTCCGTTCTTGATGGTCGAGAGGAGGTAGTTCATGGAGGTGTTGCACTTCATGATGTTCTGCTCGAGTGCCACTATCAGTGCGTCCATCTCCTTCCACGTCTGGCTGTTCTTGTCCTCCCGTTTCTGCTGCAACTTGGCGGCGTTGAGTGCAGTCTTCGAGAGGGCGGCGTTCATGCTCTCCACCGTACCCTTCCCGTTGTTGAACACCTTGATGGCTTCGTCCAGAGCACGGACACCCTTCATGTTATTGTTCAGTGCCTGCTGCCACTGCTTGTGCTCCTTTGTGGCAGTGGCCAGTTCCTTCTCCAGCTTCTGTATGTCGGCTATTGGCAGGTTGGCATTGCGGGCCTGCTGCAACTGAGTGCGCAGACTCTCCACTTTTGTGCGGGCGTCCTCGGCCTCGCGCTGCAAGGTTTGCAGGGCCACGTTGGCTTTTCCGGCGTTGGCCTGAAAGTCGATATGGATAATGTCGTGTCTTGATGCCATATATATACTGATGTGTTTGTGTTGTCGGGTGTGTGAGGGATAGGTTATATTCGCCGTGCGCGTTCCATTCGCTGCGACCAGAAGAGGGCGCGGTTGATGGCTGCCGCTGCCGACTGGTTGTTGCCCATAGCGTAGACGAGGAACACGGTGCCTACGAAGCAGAACTCGCTGCGGGCCATGCGCTCGAAGCGTGCGGCCTGTCGGCGCATCTCGGTGACGACGAAGGGGCGGCCCTTCAGTGGTCGGTCGGCCACGGGGATGGGCTGCCATTTGGCGCCGGGGATGGCTGGCACAGGCGAGGTGTAGGGGAACTTCTTGCTGACGGCAAGCTCAATAAACTTTTCGTAGTAGAGATAGCGGGCTGAGAACACCTGGCCGTCGCCGCCGCTCACGGCAAACGTCTTCCATGCCAGCGAGCGTTTCAGTGCGCCGTTTTTCTTGATTTTCTGCCGGTCCACGTTGGCATATACGTTCTTGCGTGAGATGCTGACGAAGTTGTTGATCCAGTCCATGATGCGCGAGTCGCGCCAGTCCCACTTGAAAGTCTTTAGCTTGTCGCCGTATGGGTCGCCCCCTATTCGTCCTGCCATGCGTTGCTGTCTATTTATGTTTGTGTTGCTTTGAGCGCAAATTAGCGTGCGGGGGCGGCGAAAGCAAGGGCAGTGCAAGGTGAGAGCAGAGCTCCCGAAAGCGAGCTTTCTGGGTCTATGCCGAACCGCAGCCTGCCCTGGCTTCGCCGAGCGCAGGCTGCGGTTCGCTAAATGAGAAATAAAAAATGAGAAATGGCTGGTGCTCGGACATAACACGGGGCGCGAACAGCGTCATGGCTGTCCGCGCCCCGAAGCGGTCTGTGGTTACTGATGGTTTAATCGCCCTCGTTGCCGTCGGGGGGGGTGTCGGGGTTGTCGGGGGCGGTGCTCTCCGTGAGTTCCGTGCGTGTAGCCTTCATCAACCGGACGGTGACCTCGGCGAGGGCGTGCTGCCAGCGGCGCTTCAGGGGGCCTTGCTCGCGGTCCACGATGTCCATCCTCTTAAATAATTCTGCCTCCAAGAGTCCGAGGGAGCCGGGACCGTAGGAGGGCAGGTGGGGCTTGCGCAGCTCCTGCTCGACAAAGGCGAGGAAACGCGTGACGCGCAGCCGCTGGCACTCGCGTGTCTGGCAGATTCTCTCTGCCAGGTGATGATAGTATTTGGCATCGCGTGGCGATTGCTCGGCTTGCTCGACAGGATTTGCCACTCGAATTTGTTCGCTTGCCAGAGCAAGGTTCTCATCGGCTTGAGTGTCAGTATTTGCAATGCGCTCTTTACCAGACTGCAAGCCTTTCTGTGTTTCCTGTGATTTCTGTGTGAGGATTTCAAGCAATGCCTGTGCTGCCAGTTCGACATCGTCGGGTTCTGGGGTGATGGGTGCCTGGCCAATGCCATCGATGCGCAGGGAATGCCTCTCCTCCTGCCTCTCCCTCGTAGGGAGGGGAGTAGTGCGTGTGCGGAAAAAGCTCTTGATGTTCATATCGTCGTGGGTGTTGGTTACGGACGGAAAATACTCGCGGACGGAATGATTTTCAAGGGCAGCACAAGGCGCTACTATGCACATATTAGTGTAAATTAGCATAAATTAGCACGGTTTGTTGCAAATTGTCTGGAATTGTTTGTATCTTTGCACCGTCAAACAAACTCTGTGCAACCCTGATGCCGCACCTCACTTCTGAAAAGTTCAGGGCGGTGTTTTCTTTTAAATGTCATAAGTTGAATAATCACTTATCGGCCGCAATCGCGACGGGCAACGAAAGTACCCCGGAGTCTACCGCACAGAGACTTGACAGCGCGTCATTGCGGTCGGTTCTCTTTTGTGTGAATGTGAATTATAAAGTCCCGTCTCTTCCCCTCGATTCCATCGCGGCATCCTAATCATCCCAATTAAAAGCAACAAACTAATGAAAGAAACAACATTACCCTCCTTTCTCAAAGCCATCGCCGATGCCTACCTCGAACAGGCGAAGGACAAAACGGTGAGCCCCTACGACCGCTACGCTGGCTTCGTTGACGGCTTCCGGAAACACCAGGACAGCATCTGGCACGAAACATCCAAGGAGCTGCCCGAGAAATACCGCTACGTGCTGGCCTCCACCCTGTCGCCTCCAGGCCGTGGCCTCATGGACGGTGGATATGCGATGGTCACAGAACGAAGCATGCTCGAAATGGACAGAGGAAAGAAGAATCCATTCAAGGCGTGGGCCTACCTCACCGATATTCTCCCCCCACCAATATCCTTCCCCACAGCTAAGACCATCTCCCCGACCTCCCGGAAACGCTTAGCACCCTCTCAGACATCATCAATAACATGCTCAGAGATAATCAATAAAACCCTCAGAGATTATCTCCATCCCTCTCAGAAATCATCTCCACAACCATCAGAGATAATCTAACAAACAATAAAACTATGGGCATCTTGAAGAAAATATTTGCCACTATCGTATGGATACTTGCGATTATTGTCCTGACATCAGTAGGAGTGCTGGCATGGGTTTTCTACAATCCAAAGGCAAGATGCCCGAAGTGCGGCAGGAAGATGAAGAAGCCTCAAGACGAGGGCTTCGGTATCTGGATATGCAACAATTGTAAACAACAGATAGAATATGGAACAGCTGTTTGGTAAGACGATACCGTCTGAAATTAAAAACCCGTTTTTATCGAAGCACATACAAGAGATAGGTATGCACGCAGCTAAAAATCCATTCTATGATGAAGCGGATTTCAAGTTCTTCGGCTTTGTCCAATTTAAGAACGGGCAAACGGAGGGAACGCAAAGGTTTCGGGCGAACAACTTCGGAGAACTCTACGAAAAGATTGCAAATTTCTGTATATCATTGTAAAATATGAAAAAGATGTTCCTATTAGCACTTGCCACCATGATGATGGCGGGGTGTGAAAAAGATGATGGCAGTCGCTTCTCTATAAAACAATATGACGACTGTGAATACATCTATGTGTCCGATTACGCAACTCTTACCCACAAAGGTAATTGCCGTTTCTGCAAAGAACGCAGACAAAAGGAGTTGGAAGAGTTAATAATTAAATTAAAGGAGAAATAATTATGGCAACAAGTAGAGTATACACTAACATTTCTCAGTCAAAGGTTCTTGCTGAGATACTTCCGCTTGAAAGTGCGGATATGAGTTATGTAAGTAATGGGTTAGGTAAACCATTTGCACGGACAATTCCAATTAAAGGACACCCTGAAGAAGTATGTGCGTGTTGGTCTCTTGCTGCATTGCTTGGCTATTTGTCTGCTAATTTTTATGTAGATATAAAGTATCTTGATGGTCAATGGAAATTGGATTGCAGAGTACAAGTGGCATATAGTAAAGAACTCATTGATGCTTGTACAAAATGATATTAAAATTACATGAACAAAACTTATTGTGATATGAATATAATTTTATTAACAATCATAGAAGTATGTTTAGTATTTATAACAGGCTCCCTTGTATCAATAGCAAATACATTATGGGATATTTTACAAGAGCTTAAAAACAAATGATTATGAAAGAACTTAGTATAGAACAAAAAGTAAGAGCCTGCAATAAGGCATTGGAAAGAGCAAGAAAACTGCATGAAGCAGCCCGTGCTAACGAGTGTAGTGAGTATGCAAGAGACTTTGAGGAAATCTTTCCCGAACTCAATGAAAGTGAGGATGAGCAGTCTAAGAAATGGATATTAGAGTATCTTTATGATGGTTTGCGAAAGTCTGATGAGCAATTTAAAGACCAATTTAAGGCTGCAATTGCTTGGCTTGAAAAGCAAGGTGAACAAATTCCTACTGATAAGGTTGAACAAAAATTCAAGGTTGGTGATTGGATTATAGGAAATAACTATGACTTTGTACTATGTGTTGAAAATTATAATGAATATGATGGTTATCAAGTTAAAGCACAAGATGATATAAAATACCATTTAACAAAAGACATAGAAAAGGTTTATCATCTTTGGACCATTCATGATGCAAAGGATGGTGATGTGCTTACTACAGGAAATTTCATCTTTATCTTCAAGAGAATAGTTCTCCCAAACGACCCAATGGTAGTATATTATTGCGCCTATGAAATATACCAAGATGAAGAAACTGTTGGAAACGGATTTTATAAAGCAGCAGAAAATAGCAGGATGGGACATCTTGATTCAACAACTTATTACCCAGCCACCAAAGAACAGTGTGACCTCTTATTCCAAAAGATGGAAGAAGCAGGCTACTCATGGGATGCTGAAAAGAAAAAATTGAAGAAAATTAAACGATTTGAGGAAACTTTAAATAACCCTATTTATAAACAATTAAAAAATAAAAAACATTATGAAAGCAATTGAAAAGTTAATCGGTAAGAAAGTGATTATTCGCTCCTATGGAGCTGGCGTATTCTTTGGCACACTGAATGAGGTAGAACGTGCTGAGGATAAGTTCACCGTAGAACTGCTGAACTGTCGTCGCCTGTGGTATTGGGACGGAGCGTGTTCTATTACTCAGCTGGCAGTGGATGGTACGAAAAGTCCACATGATTGCAAATTCACTATCACCGAACCCTCTATTGTTGTGTCTTCGGTCATTGAGGTGCATGAGTGTTCTGATGAATCTATTAAATCTATAGAAGCGGTGGCAGAATGGAAAAAATAATAGAATCAGATGTAAGGAGGTTTGTCACTATTGATGAATTTCCAAATGGCTCTGGCGATGGCGATGGCTCTGGCGATGGCTCTGGCTCTGGCTATGGCTCTGGCTCTGGCTATAGCTATGGCGATGGCTCTGGCTATGGCTCTGGCGATGGCTCTGGCTATGGCTCTGGCTATGGTAGTAATACAGACATTAACGTTTTGAATGGTCAACGTATCTATGTGATAGACTCTTTATCTACACTGATTGACTCTGTTCATGGCAACTATGCTAAAGGCAGGATTCTATTAGATGACCTGTCCACAAAACCATGCTACATTGCCAAGCAAGGCAATTTCTTCGCACATGGAGAAACACTTAAAGAAGCTTTCGAGAGTGTGATGGAGAAGTACCAGGAGAACAGACCTATCGAGGAACGTATTGCGGAGTTTAACAGCAAGTTCCCTGACAGGGAAAGGAAATATCCTGCCTCCGAACTGTTCTTATGGCATCATATCCTTACAGACTCATGTCTGATGGGGCGTAAGCAGTTCTGCGAGGAACATGGGTTGGATTATGAGAATGGTGAATATACCGTCAATGAGTTTATCTCCCTCACAAGGAATGCCTATGGAGGTGATGTAATTCGGAAGTTGGAGCAAACGCTCTGACTTCCTTTAATTAAAGAATAAAATTATGAAAGCACCAGAGAAACTATACTTCGATGGAAAATCATCAGCTTGTGAACAGCCTATATTTTCATCGTGTAATATAGAATACATCCGCAAGGAC
>ERZ842401.1962-NODE-1962-length-28166-cov-39.986909_pt1 | contig 28166 bp, 22 predicted proteins | sample MGYA00521270_ERZ842401 | MGnify/ENA primary metagenome ERZ842401 (study PRJEB31892, sample SAMEA3878208) | bioreactor metagenome | biome: Moose rumen | place: Sweden | collected 2011-10 | study: EMG produced TPA metagenomics assembly of the PRJEB12797 data set... | reverse complement strand
AGAACAAGTCCTGAAGCTTGTCCTCGGACATGGCCAGTACCTGATCCAGAGTAAGACCGCTCTCTTGAAACTTGCGCACATACTTGCGCACCGTGTTACGAGAGATATGAAAAGCACAAGAAATGCTTTTTATTCCCATTCCCATTGCGTAACATCGGAATAAATTCTTTAACTTTGTCATGTGAAATGTAAGTTTTGAGTTAGTCCGTCGGTCAGAACGGGCTTCAAAACTACAAAAAAGCCCCTGAAAAACAATCGTTTTCAGGGGTCATTTTTATTTTGCCACAGAGGGGCAATGAATTTTTGCCCGCAGGGGGCATCGTCGCTTGCTCTCGGGGGTCAAACTCGCGCGGCTTTTCCAGCATTTACCGAATGCTGCTACCTGATAGCTGCTACCCGTCAGACTAACGATGTCCTCAGCCCCATCATGTTCAAAGTCGAACACGAATTACTTCTCTTCTATGTCGTATGTTACACCCATCTTTTCTATTTTGGGGGCAAAGATAGTGAAAAACGAGTGAAATGCAAAATAAAATGGAATTTATTTTATTCCCAGACCACTAAATCACGAGGCAGAGATATCTTCTTTGGTCATATCTTCGTATTTCTTTATTTCTATAACGTTTTTATTCATTGTTTTATTCTCACATCTTGCTTCTTACTTCAGCCATCTTACATCGCTTAACCTCCTTCTTCTCATACTTTTGACAGATTCATGAGTAAGCCTAGAAGCAACTTAGTAGCAGCCTAGAGTATGCCTACACCTTGGGTAGAGTATGTTTGGAGTATGATCTTTGGGTAGAGCTTGCCACCACCTTGTCTGCACCTTGCCATCTCAAAGGATAGAGATTGCCCCAGTTTTATTGGTTGTCGAAGCGAGCCATACGCTTTTTTCTTGAAAATCATTAAAAAAATATGCACAAAGAGGTTTGTTTCAGAAAAAAAGTATAACTTTGCAACAAAATCATTAATGATGGCAACGATACATATCAAGAATGTAGGTCCACTGAAGGACACGGGCGAGATTGCAATAAACAGGCTTATGCTTGTTATTGGCAAACAGAGTTCTGGCAAGAGCACCTTTATGAAGGTGCTGTGCCACTGCCGCTGGGTGGAGAAAACTCTTATGGTTGATGATGACAGCAGCGCTACTGATTATGGTCAGGACAAGAAATTTCTCGAAAGCTTGATGACGTTCCATCGGTTCAATCCCGACTTCTTTTCATCAGATAGCTATATCAGATATGATGGCGATTATATCACCATAGAGCAAAATGGTGATGATGCAGACGCTGTGATTACCCGCAAGGAAAGCTTTGAGGACAGGAGATATAATACGAAATTGTGTTTCATCCCTTCTGAGCGCAATCTTATTTCTGCTGTCAAGAATCTTGACAAGGCCTATAAGGCTACAGAACTGGATGTGTTACTGAACTATCTGTTGGAATGGGACGAGGTAAAGGATTTCTATAGCACAAAGAATCCTTTGCGTCTTTCTGTTGCCCGCAACATACAATATTTCAACGACGGAGGAGCCGACCTGATTTATCTTAGCCAGAATGGCAAGAAGTTGCCAGTGTTCTATGCATCAAGCGGTGTGCAGTCTGCTATGCCTATTGAGGTGATGATTGACAGATATAGTGCCATCGTTGGAGAGCGAGCCAGCATCAGTAAACATGACTGGCGGCACATCTTCGATGAGATGAAAAACAGCAATGTGGAACAAAGTGCAATCGCCAACAAGGCTGGCAAGGCATACTACCAGTCGGTACAGTTCTTTATTGAGGAGCCTGAGCAGAACTTGTATCCAGATTCTCAGAAGGACTTGCTTCTCAACATTATCAAGCACCTGGTGAAATCCAACGGTAAGGGATATTGTAATAGTAGTGTCGTCCTAACGACACATAGCCCATATATATTATCTGTTCTCAATGTACTGATGGCAGAAGCCAAGCTTTACAACTACCATTTGGACGGTCATTATTCCTCAGAGATTGAGGACTTTGTCAACTACGACTGCTATATGTCGCCCGAAAACTACTCTGCCTACTATATCAACGATAATGGTACGTTTGAAAACCTGATAGATGTGGAACTGCCAATGATCAGCGGCCTTGAGTTGGACGATGTGTCTGACTGGGTAGAAGAGCGTATTGCCAAAATTAACGAGTTGATGTATGGCCGATAACACCTATTCTTCTCTTAAGGAATCTGGTTACGTACCAGAGCAAGAACTGTCTGTCCGCAAAATATTGGCGACATCAGAGCTTGGAAAGCGTTACCACCTTAACGTTAGTGGGGACAAACGTTCTTCATTGTTCCAAATTGATGGGGTAATTATTTCCGATGGCAAACGGTGTGACAAACTTGTACTTATTGAAAAGGCAAAGGATGACTGGGCTGAAATCTTTGTCGAATTAAAGGGCATTGATGTGGCGAGCGGAATAGAACAATTGAAAGCATGCCTTGACAACCAGATTTTCAGGCATGTCACAAATAAAGAACTGAGAGCTCGGATTGTTGCTCACTCTTTTCCGTCTCATAAATTAAATCCACTTATGGAGAAGGCAAAGATAGAGTTCCGACGGAAATATCATTGCGACCTCAGAGGTATGAAGAATGGACAACAAGATTCAATCTAATCCATATTGTTCTATCTGCTTTTTAAGTATCTCTTTTATCTGTTCTCGCAATGACAGAGGACACATCACTTCAAGATTTTCGCCATAAAGAAGAATTTTACCTCGCAACTCGCGATTAGGTTCTATCGTCAAAGTAACCTCACCATAACATCCATCTTTATGCTCTCCAAATGGAAGCGACTCTTTCTGGCTATGGTGTAATGGCTTTGTCAGCAATAGCCCGTGCTGATACTCTGTTTTGGTGCGGATAACGACTTGCTCAACCTTCGCCTCCTTCTCATGAGTTACGCCTAAGATGTTTTTAAAGAACTCTTGATAAAAGCCTTTAGGAGCAGGAATATATTCCACGTCGTCCGCCTCGCAAACATCACCAACGATCCTGTCTAATGGTACATTATATGCCTGATAAGGTTCACGATTTGCCTCTCCAAACACAAACCAGCGACCGTTATACTCTTTAAGAAACTGAGGATGAAAAGTCAGTTCAAAAGCCTCCTGCCCAAATCGCTGATAGGAGAACCGTAGCACCTGATGGTCTGTGATGGCTTTATAAAACACAGGCAACAAATCAATATTCGTAAGATTCTGCTCTAAACTGGAACGGATATGACCAGACCCACTTTCTGTCTCTCTGTTGGTATCAAGTAGCAGTTGGGTATTCTCGAAATAAGAAGAAAACCAACTGGAAGGTAAGATTCCTGCTGACGCCTTGCAAAACGCTACATAGTCTTCAATTCTCTTTTGCTCTATCGCTTGACGTTCTGCTGCCAATGGGTCATCACACTCACCTATATATTTGAAAGCCTTTCCTTTACCACTTTTCCCATTGTCTATTATACAGCCAGGACTAATAATCTCTAATGCTTGAATGACTTCAGGAAAAGCCTTCTTTAATTGGCCATATCCTTTGCTTGTACTTAAAATCTTCTTTTTAAAATCTATTTTGTCATTACCAAGAAAATCGCTCAACCTCAATACATCAATATATGATACAAATTCACGCTTCATTAGTTCTTTATATATAATCTGAACAAATGAAGCCCTTGTGCTAACACCTGCAAATATATTCTTAGTAGGCATATTCATTTCGATTAGGATAGTGCAAAGATACAAATATTCTTTGAGAAAATGCAATAAGCAAAAGTTTTTTGTATTTCCACAAGGCTTGTTATTGCTTTTTTCTTGGAGGAGCGATGGAAATATTCTATTTTTGCAAATAAATAGAAGTATAACCCAACAAACAAAACGATTATGAAAAAGTTAATGATGACCCTGATGGCAGTCGTATTCGCCATCGCAGCAAACGCCCAGTACAACACCAGCTATTACAATCAGTATGGTAGCAGTATCGGTTCGTCAACCACACATTCCAACTATGGCGGTGGAACCACTACGACTTATTATGATGCTTACGGCAACAGCCTCGGTTCAAGTTACGACTGGTAAAAATTCGCTCTATCAAAGAGTCATGGGGGCGGAGAATGTAATCTTTTTCTTCGACCCCATGATTTCCAAACATTACCACTAAAATTCCTTAGTGGCAGTGTCGAGCGACTATTGGACATCATTTGCCGGCTATATTCTCCCGTTTACCCCATATTTTCATAAACGTCCCGTCTGACTGCCAGTCCGAAGCCTGCGGACTAAGAGTCTGAACACGTCGGACTAAATGCGATGTTTATAGGCGTCTCGAACGCAAAAACAAGGAATGTGAATATGTGAGGGTAAAATCAAGACGTAGGTGGAAATAATGCCAGAGTATTTGCTTATTGCGCAAGAAGAGATTTTCCTAAAATTTCGAGTAAACTGCCAGAAAACCTATGCTCCCCCTACGCTACTCCCCTGCAACTCCCTTGCTATCGCTACACGCATCATCAAAGAGTTTACTGCAAATATATGCAAAAAAATTTGGAGATATTCAGAATAATTCGTAATTTTGCAGCCCAATTCTGAATAAATATACCAACATGAAGGAAAAGAACAGTAGACTAGAGGCATTACGCCTGATTATCTCCAGCCAGCAGCTGGGCAGTCAGGACGAACTGCTGAATGCCTTGCAGAAAGAAGGATTTCGCCTGACGCAAGCCACGCTCAGCCGCGATTTGAAGCAGTTGAAAGTAGCCAAGGCTGCAACGATGGGCGGCAACTATGTCTATGTGCTCCCCAACGAATCCATGTACAAACGTATCAGCACCCCCACCTCCGTTCGCGAGATGATGCAGATTCCCGGATTCGTCAGCATCACCTTCTCTGGCAATATGGGTGTCATCAAGACCCGTCCGGGCTATGCCAGTGCCATTGCCTGGAACATTGACCGCAGCGAGCTTCCCCAGATTCTTGGCACCATTGCCGGCGATGACAACATCTTCATCGTCATAAAAGAAGGAGTGAGCCATCGGGAAGTGACCGAGGCCCTGAGCGAAGTAGTACCAAACCTTAAATGATTTATAATTCATCATGTCTAATGCATCAATGAAATGGAACAAGTAAACGAAGACATCGAAGTATTAGTAGCCGAGCCTCAACATGAGGCTTACGTGGACACCATTCTCGACACCATTGCCGAGGCAGCCAAGGTGCGCGGCACAGGTATCGCCAAGCGCACACACGAGTATCTGACAAAGAAAATGCAGGAAGCAAAAGCCGTCATCGCCATCAGGAAGAGCGACGGCCGCTTTGCCGGATTCAGTTACATTGAGACTTGGGACAACCAGCAATATGTCACCACCTCGGGACTCATTGTCCACCCTGACTTCCGCGGTCTGGGCCTGGCCAAGCGCATCAAGGACATGACGTTCTCGCTGGCCCGCACCCGTTGGCCCCACGCCAAGATTTTTTCGTTGACCAGCGGATCGGCCGTGATGAAGATGAACACCCAACTGGGCTATCAGCCCGTGACCTTCGACCAGCTGACCACCGACGAAGCATTCTGGAAAGGCTGCGAGGGCTGTGTCAACGTCAATGTGCTGCGCGAGCGCAATCGTAAGTTCTGCATCTGCACAGCGATGCTTTTCGACCCCACCGAGCACCTTCCCGCAAAGATTCCCGACGAGGTAATTGCCCGCATCCGTCATTTGGAAGAATTAGAAGAACAAGAACAATATTACAAAATCAATGGAAAATAAAAAGAAAGTAGTAGTCGCCTTCAGTGGCGGCCTTGATACGTCGTACAACGTGATGTATCTGACAAAGGAGTTAGGTTATGAAGTGTATGCTGCCTGCGCTAATACGGGCGGCTTCTCCGCCGAGCAACTGAAGCGCAACGAGGAGAACGCCTACAAGCTGGGCGCAGTGAAATATGTGACCCTTGACGTCACTCAGGAGTATTATGCCAAGTCGCTGAAATACATGATTTTCGGCAACGTGCTGCGCAACAACTGCTATCCTATTTCGGTGAGCAGCGAGCGCATCTTCCAGGCCATCGCCATCGCCCGCTATGCCAAGGAAATCGGTGCCGACGCCATCGCCCACGGCAGCACCGGAGCCGGCAACGACCAGATACGTTTTGACATGACCTTCCTGGTGATGGCTCCCGGCGTGGAGATTATCACCCTGACCCGCGACCGCAACCTGACCCGAAAGGAAGAGGTGGACTACCTGAATGCCAACGGCTACTTTGCCGACTTCACCAAGCTGAAGTATTCATATAATGTGGGCATCTGGGGCACTAGCATCTGCGGCGGCGAACTGCTCGACCCCACGCAGGGTCTGCCTGAGGAAGCCTACCTGAAACACGTCACTGCCCAGGAGCCCGAATCACTGCTGAAGATTCAGTTCGAGAAGGGCGAGATTGTCGGTGTGAACGGTGAGCATTTCGACGACCGCGTGAAGGCTATCCAGAAGATTGAGGAGATAGGTGCTTCGTACGCCATCGGCCGCGACGCCAACGTGGGCGACACCATCATCGGCATCAAGGGCCGTGTGGGCTTTGAGGCCGCTGCTCCGAAGCTGATCATCGAGGCCCACCGCCTGCTGGAGAAGTCGACCCTGTCGAAGTGGCAGCAGTACTGGAAGGATCAGGTGGCCAACTGGTACGGCATGTTCCTGCACGAGAGCCAGTACCTGGAGCCTGTGATGCCCGACATGGAGGCCATGCTCACCTCGAGCCAGCGCAACGTCACGGGTACCGCTATCCTGAAGCTCCGCCCCTACGGCTTCGAGACCGTGGGCGTTGATTCCGCCAACGACCTGACGAAGAGCAAACTCGGCGAATATGGCGAGACGCAGACAGGCTGGACTGCCGACGAGGCCAAGGGCTTCATTAAGGTCAGCTCTACCCCACTCCGCGTTTACTACGGAATCCACAAGGACGAGAAACGTTAATTTTCAACCACGAATTTCACGAATTACACGAATTTATGATAAAGGTTGGAATATTAGGTGCAGCAGGCTACACGGGTGGCGAACTCATCCGTGTGCTGCTGAACCACCCTGAGGCAGAGATTGCCTTTGCCAACTCGGAGAGTAATGCCGGCAACCTGGTGAGTGATGTGCACGAAGGACTTTTGGGCGAGACCGACCTGATGTTTACCGATGAGATGCCCTTTGACAAGGTCGATGTGGTGTTCTTCTGCTTCGGACACGGCAAGAGCGAGGCTTTCCTGAAGGAGCACAGCATCCCTGCCCGCGTAAAAATCATCGACCTGGCACAGGACTTCCGAATCAAGGGCGAACACGACTATGTGTACGGCCTGCCAGAAATCAACAAGGCTGACATTATGCAGGCACAGCACGTGGCCAATCCAGGCTGCTTTGCCACCTGCATTCAGGTTGCTTTGCTGCCGGCAGCCCATCAGAACCTACTAAAGGAAGATGTCAGTGTCAACGCCATCACAGGCAGCACGGGTGCCGGTCAGAAGCCCAGTGCCACCACCCATTTCTCGTGGCGCACAGGCAACCTGAGCATTTACAAGCCCTTCCAGCACCAGCATATAGCCGAGATTCGCCAGTCGCTGGCACAGGTGCAGGGCTATCTGGATGCCGACATCGACTTCATTCCCTATCGCGGCGACTTTGCCCGCGGCATCTTCTGTACTGCCGTCATCAAGACTGCCGCCCCCATTGAGGATATCATCGAGGCCTACAAGGACTTTTACGCTGATGCCGCCTTCACCCACTACAGCGACAAGCCAATAGACCTGAAGCAGGTGGTGAACACCAACAAGGCGTTGGTGCACTGTGAGAAATACGGCGACAAGCTGCTTGTCACCTCCTGCATCGACAACCTGCTGAAAGGCGCCGTCGGTCAGGCCGTACAGAACATGAACCTGATGTTCGGTATCGACGAAAAGGCGGGTCTGAGACTGAAAGCCTCAGCATTCTAAGTTAACCTTGCACCCCTGGCAATGGCCACGGGTGCAAGATATTGTTATTCCTCCTGGTTCCATTTCATACTCATGCTGTAGACCCCGCTATTGTCTTTCTGCTTCCGCTGGGCTTCCTCCTCGACGTAGCGCTGATAGGCATCCTCTATCTCCGTCATTTTAGCCTTTAACAGATCATCGGCCTGGTCTTTGGCTTCATCGTAGATGTCCTTGACGGCATCCTTGGCCTCGTCGGCCTCCTTGTCGGGAGCGCTGGCCAGCAGGTTAACGAAGGAAGCCGTCTGTGCGGCATATTCCGCATCCAGCCGGGCAATGCACTCCTTATGGAACGTCTTCGTGGTCTCGTTGAGCAGGTCACGTCGGTTTTTATCCACCTCGGGCATGGTATACATGACGGAGTAGACCTCTTCGTTGAACTCATTCTTCTCGTGCTGTTCTTCCATCTTAAACTCCGGATGGATGTCGAGGATGCCCTCGACGACAGCCTGCATGTTATTCTGGTTCTTCGGCGTCACCTTGAATGTGTAGTCATCGGGCTTCTCGACGGTTGCCACATCCTCTATATTATAGGAGCCATCCTCCAGGACGATGGTTGCCGGCATCAGTGCGGCGGGTTCTGCTTTCACGCATAGGTTCATCATCCGGTAGTTGAACAGCATGAGGTAGCCGTTCATCTTCTGTTGGAACTGTGTGATTTCCGCATTTAGATAGTTGTTCATATCTCAATTGTTTTTTAGGTTCATCTTTGTCATCATCCCATGCCGTCGGTGATGTTCGTCGACTTGAACGACGTCTTGGCCTCCAACTGGTCGATAGTGCCCTTCGGAGCCTTGACGGCACCCTTGATGTCGGTGTCGCACTTGATCTCCATCTTGCTGGCATCCACGCTGGCATTGCCGTCGGACAGTTTGACAGCAGCCTTCCCATCGCCCTGCTGAGCCACGAGCGTCTTGTCGGCAGTGAGTGTCATCTCCTCGGACAGGGCCTCCAGTTTCTTGCTCTTCACATCCTTCGACTTCGCACCTACAGACACCTGTTCGGCCACAAGCACCAGTGTGCCGCTCTCTGACAGCTTGCTGTCGGTGCGTGCCTCTTTCTCCACATCCATGGCCTTCACGCTGACAGCCTTGGCATTGATGTCGACGGTGCCCGTGGACTTGCCTTCCGTGTCGATAGCCGAGAAGTCCATCTTCTCAGCCCGCACGCTGACCTTGCTGTCCTTAGTCAGGGCTTTCTCCTTGGCCTCGCCGTTCTCCAAGTCGCGGTCGGCGCCCTCCACGGTGAGCGTCTTTGAACGAATGAATACATCACCCTCGGCCGTAAAGGAAGCCTTTTTGAGCTGTCCCTGATCATCAACCTCTATGTTGGCAGAGCCTTCGGTAGACACCTCGATGGTTTTGGAGCGCAACTTGATCCGGCTGTCGGCAGTGAGCTGTTTCTCCTTACGCTTCGACTCAGCCATTTCATAGTCGAGACTTTCCAGCGTGATGTGTTTCGACGTGACGGTGAAGTCGCCCTCGGCAGCATACTGCGCATCGGTGAGCCCTTTCTCGTCATCGTACTTCTGAGCGGTCTCGCCAGCCGTAGTCACCTCCACATTCCTGGCCTGTATATGCACCTTGCCTTTCTCCTTCAGTTTACCATCGGCCTCGATGGCAGCCACGCTGACCTCGTTGGCCGCGATTGAGATGCCCGCGCCTTCATTGTCGCGGAGGTTACCCTCGCCATCGACGGATGCGAGACTGATGTGCTCGCCGAGGATGTTGACATTGGCCCCCGTGGTCTTCTTCTTGAAATCGTCGCCCTTGACGATGGTTCCTTTCTCGTCCTTGAAACATTTCAACCGCCGGTTGGCCTCGGCGAGTGCCGAGAGTGTCTCGGCGTAGGCAAAGGTCTCGGCTGAGAGCGCCTTCGACAGGTCATCGATCTTGGCGTTCATCTCACCTATCTTATTATAATTGGTGCGGATGGCCGTCTCGTCCTCACTCAACTTCTCCTTCTCCTGAAGCAGTTCCTCAATCTCCTTCACCAGTTCCGAGAACCCCTCCTTATGCGAGTCGGCCTGATTCTTGAGTGCCGTCTTCTGGTCTTCCATCATCTTGATCATGGTATCGAGATGCTTCTCGCGGCTATCGGCGGTGGCAGTAGCTTCGATGTCGATAGTCTTGTCGGCATGGATATGCACGCCGCTGCTGCCGGTGGGAGCCGTCAGTGCCGAGAAGGTGCCCATGGCCTCATCGCTCTGGATGACAATCTGGCGCGCCTGGCTCACCACTTCTGAGAGGGTACCGACGACATGCTCCTGGCCATCTGTTCCCGGATCTTCGGCAGTTTGGCGTATGCTGGGTGCGCGCATCTCCACCTGTCCGGCCTCGCCTGCTGCCTGCAGTCCCACCTGCGTGCCTCGCACGATGATGGTAGACCCACCTTGGAAGAGCGTGCCGTTGCTGTCGACATTGCCAATGATGATCTCTGGTGCGGAGATGACGATGCGCTGTTCATCGCGAAAGTACTTGCCCCGCTTGATGTCGGCAATGGTATCAATGCGCATTTGCTGCATCTCGGCCTTGCACTGGCGGATTTCCTTGAGATCCTTCTCTACGCTGTCGGCCAGTGCCGTCAGTTTCTTTTCCCATTCGTTGAATATATAATCCATAGCTTACTTCTTTATAGGTGAATATCAGCACTTCTTCAACTCCTCTTTGAGGTGTGCCAGTGAGTACATGTTGGCCTCATTCTTTGCCTCAAGGTGGTCATTGTCGTTGAACTCGAGTGTACGGTCCTCACGGTCTGAGAAGAGTATCTGTCCGCCCTCGCCGTCGTTCCACATATCCTTGTCGAGCGGTCGGAAGTTGCTCCAGAACTTATCATAGATATGTCCGAAGGAGGCATCCCAGATGTGTCGCCACCAGTTGTTCTGTACGAAGTGGTCCATGTGCTCTATCTGATGCTTCCACCAGAACTCGGTGGTGAGGTAGTATTGCGAGCGCTTGGCATCTTTGGTGAGCCGATTGAGGTCGTAGTCGGCAGCGAACCACTTGCTCTGCCTTAAGATGCGGGTCCCCTTGACTTTGTGTAGGTTTTCCGGATCGGCGGCGACGTAATGCATGAAGGTGAGCAGTGCCGCGCGTTTGTATGCCTTTTTGTTGTCGGGCCTGAAGGGGTCTTGTATGATTTGCGGCGTTGCGGTAGACAGGAAAGGTGCCTTGCCGTCGCCGAAGGTGTCGGTCCAGGATGCCTGCTTGATGGAGATATAATCATCAGCGCCATACTGTCCGACATGGTTTGTCACCCAGCTAAACTGGTCGTTGACGTGTGCCCATCTTCCGACTCCGAAATTGAGTGCAATCATGTATAGAAGGTAACAGGCTTTGCCATAGCTGAGAGCCGCCTCCTTGACATAGTTGAACTTTGCCTCTGCCGTCTCTAACTGAGTGCCCTCCTTAAGGACCATTCCCTGCACGACCTTACCGTTGAAGTCTGACAGGACGAGGGATTCATTCGACCACAAGCCCTTAGCCGCTGCCACAGCATAAGCCTTCTTCGCGATATTCGGGTCGGCGACATTGGCAACGATTCCTTGAACACGGTTTTCATAAGCCTGTTTTTTCTGATAGGCATCCTCCCAGTGAGTCTTGTATAACGAGAATGACGCGTCTACGCCGTTGGTGATATGCTGCACGCACTCTAACATCCGCTTGAAGAACAGTTCCTGGTCGCGGTTCGGATTCATGAGTTTGTCGGCAAATCTGTCTTTCTGCACCATCGCCCTTCCAAGTCCGGCCTCCAGCTTCAGGTACTTCCTTGACTTGAGGAGCATGGTTCCCTCGACAGGCCTGACAAAGACCTCCACGACATGGCGTATCAACGAGAAGTCCACCACGCTGGCACCAAACATGTCGTTGACAACTGTGATGCCCGCCTCGGCACCCGCTCCGATGGCGTAGCCGAGATTGGTTCCTTTGCCCGAAGGCTGACCTATGCTGGGAGCCGACACGTTCTTGCCCGAACGTATCTCTATCTTGTTTCCAGCCTCGATGCAGATGTTCTGTCCGGCAATTTTCACGTCGCCGTTAGGCGCAGAGATGGTGATGCCCGAGAAAGCACTGACATCCACATCGCCAAAGGGCGACTTGATGCTGATGTTGCGCTTATCGGACGACATGGAGATCTCGTAAATGCCGTAGCGGTCGCCTATATGTATGCCTCCTGCCAGGTCCTTAACACTCTCGCCGAACGAGATTCCCAGCGTCTTGGCAGCAAGGGGAGCGTAGAATCCCAATCCTGGCGAGACGACATTGCTAAAGAACTGGAACGCCCCGGTGTTGGGGTCCATGAAGGTGATGTGGTGTCCATTTGGCGACACCATCGACATGGACGTGTTGTACCTGTTGGGGGCGGAGTTGTAGCTTCGTGTAAAGCCGTCCTCCGGCACGAGGAGGTTCTTGGAGAAGAGGCTTCCCACCACATACGGACGCTCAACGTTGCTATTGTCGTAGTTCACAAGCACCTCGTCGCCAAGGCGCGGTTTGAAGTAGGTACCGCCGCCCTGTGTGGCCATCGGCGTGGCTACACGGATCCAAGGTGTCGAGAAGTCCTTCATGGTCTTTTCTATCTCCTTCTTCGCCTTATCAACCCGCTCCTCTGCCACGGTCTGGGCTTTCTCGGTGCTCTTCTGCTGCTCAGCAATTTCAGCCTTGTTTTTCTTGAGCGACTCAACCTGATCACCTAATAACTTATAGACAGGATTATCCTCGGGTTTCTTGCCCGACTCACGGGCATCAAGGGCCTCTTTCTTGCGGGCCATCTTCTGCTTCAGCCGGTCTATCTTCTGTTGGGTCACATCAATAGCCTCATTGTGGGCCTCTACATTATCCTTGAGCACCACAATCTGCAAGGCCTCCTTCTCCACCTCCAGCTTATCAAGGAGCTTCTGACGCTCTTCAGGAGCCAAGTCGGTATTAGCCTTCAATTCCTCTATCTGCTTCAGCTTATAGTCGCGCTCCAATTCATGCTTGGTCTTTTTCTTCTCCAGTTCAGCCAGTTCTTCTGCATCCTTTTTGTCGGCCTCCTCACGCTCGGCATCGGTCATCTTGAGGTAGGCCAGCAGTGTGGTCTGTTCAAGGGTCAGGTCGGTCATCTGTGCCGACAGCCTTTCAATCTCTTTCTTCGCTGCGTCATAGCGGTTTTTTATCTCCGTCAAGGAATGAGAGGCCTCTTCCAAATCGGCCTTCAGGTTAGGATTCAGCGTCTGCCAGGGATAGGCCACACGCACCCGCCCCTGCTTCTTGGGGTCGGTATTGTCCATGACGAAAGCCGTCTGCGGACCTGCCTTCCTGATTACCGGCACGGGTTGCACAGGTGGATAGAACACCTCCTCATTATTAGCCTTAACGGCTGGAATGGCAAATATCTTCATGGAGCGTTGACCGCCATGCGCATCCGTTGTTCCCTCATCATACTTCTGATAGTTACCACTCCACTCTACATCCGATATTTGCTGTATCTGGATGATGACGTAGGTATCTGCCAGTCCTGGAACCTTAATCTTCTGACCCAGCTTCACAAAAGCTACGGTGGTATCCATGTCAATGCAGATGATTTTCTTCTCCTGCTCTTGTTCATGAGAGTGTATCTCGCCATAGTAGTTGACGGTGGTCCAGCCATTTTTATCCAAGGTGCCAAAGTGCACGGCAGCATTTTCGTCGCTCTGCTCCGTCTTGTTCTTAAGGGGAATCAAGTAGTCTTTGTTGCCTGCAGCATTGGTACTGTTGCTTGCCATTCCTGCGATGCCCACCAGGCTCGACCAGTCGGCAAGAACCTGCTTGATGGCCGGTCCGACACCGCCGCCCACACCGCCTGCCGTACCCGAGATGAAATCACGCACAATAGGTACGGTCTTTGCCATGGTGTTCTCCACATGCGTCCCGTCCAAGTACATCTCGTAGCTCAGACTGGAGAACTTATCCTTATAAAGCGGGAAGATAAACTCGTCGGCAGACACCTCTGAGTTGTATTTCAGGTCGCCCGTGAAGGTATCCTTAGGGTAGCCGTCCTTGCCCAACTCCACAGCCGTGAAGTTCAGCTTGTCTGTTTCGCCATCGCCGTTCTTTACACTGTCGCGGGCATAATAGCTGACGTTGACCGGTCCGGTAGTTACATTCTGCGTGGTCACTGCCGAGAACTTGTCGATGACCAGCGGCTCTCCGCTATCGGGCAGACCCAGGTAAAGCTGACCGTCCTCAAAGAAGAGGAACTCACCATAGCGGTTGGCCGTACGCACCAGGAAGTCATAGAATGTCTCGTTGTATTGCACCAGATAGGGATGAATAAACTCAGAGGCAATCTTCACGGTCTGCGCCTGTCCTTTGTCGATGGAGAACACCATGTTCTCCGTGTATCTCAGGAAGCGCATGGAACTTACATCGGTCTTTACGAGCGGAGTATCGCCACATTTCTTGTATTCGAAGTTCCTGCTCTCCGGCATCAGGATGCCGGAGCCGAGTTTCCTGGCCACATAGGCCTTGCTGTACTTGTTGAGTGTCATCAGCTTATCCATACTGAAGATTTTCAGCTTGACGCTCATCCGTACGCTGTCGATGTCGCGTTTCAGTTGCGGGTTTATCTCGTGAACATAGTAGTTCTCGGCTTGGATGTGCTCGTCGCCTGCAATCACCCACTTATGGCTGCTCACATTCTCGTTCACATGAACGATGCTCATGGAGACAATACGGTTGTGGAACAAATCTTTCACACCATCCATCAAGGGTGGCGCCTTTGTCTTGTTCCCGCTGGAGGGCACAAAGTCAAGCTCTACCTCAATCTCTCCTGGCTGATATATCTTGCGGTTCATCTTCACGCCAAGAAGGAATACAGAATAGGTATTGCCAGTGCCTTCCTCTGCGAAGTCTGTCCCCTCGTACTGTCTGAGAACCAGCTCATCTACCTTATTGCCCGGGTCGCCGATATAATTGCCAAACGTTAGCTTATACAGTAAGGTGGTTACTATTGTATCCATGATAGTATGGGGTTGGATTATTGTTATTTTTCAAATTCGAACATGGCAGCCAGTCCTGTGGACACAAGGACGGAACGGACAAAGTCGTTGACACCCTTCAGGGTGACACGTCCTCCCTGCGACCTGCTGATCTTCATGGCTGAGAAAAAGAGCCTCAGACCACTGGACGCGATGTAGTTGAGCTCGGAACAGTCGAAGACGATGGTTTCGTAGTTGTTCTCCTCTATCATAGGCAGCAACTGCGTCTCAGCCTCAGGAGCCGTAAAGGAGTCAAGTCGGCCTTTGAAGACCACAGTCAGGATTTTTCCCTCTTCTTGAATGATTGTTTCCATATTGTTATTGTTTTTAAGATGATTGTTTCATGTATCTGACGGCGAACATGGTCAGGTCGTCACTCTGCTCGGCATCACCGACGAACGCGGCAATGCTCTCCTGATAGTGGGTGACTAGGTCGTTGGGCAGCAGTCGCCCGACAGCAGCCGCCCGACGAGCCTCTGCCATGAGGCGATCCTTGCCATAGAGACTGCCGTCGGTCCTTTCGGCCTCTGTCAGTCCGTCGGTATAGAGGAAGATGGTGGTCATGGGAGTGATGTCGGTCTGGTCGCCCTTGAACGTCACACCAGGCATGAGGCCAACGGGGATGTTAGGCACAACCGGCAATAGTTCCACCTGGCTATTGATGAGCAGCGGGGCATCGTGTCCGCCATTGCAGTAGTGCAGATGTCCCGAGGTCAGGTCGAGCACGCCAATGAAGAGCGTCACAAACATATTCATGTCGTTGCCTTCACTCATGATGTCGTTCATCCGCTGCATCATCTTGCTGGGCATGGTCTCATGGGAAGAGACAGAGCGGAACAGGTTGCGTGTGACGGTCATGAAGAGTGCTGCGGGGACTCCCTTGCCCGACACGTCGCCAACGCAGAAGAATAGTTTCTCGTCGCGAATGTAGAAGTCAAAGAGGTCGCCACCCACGTCCTTGGCGGGGGTCATGTGTCCGTAGATGTCAATGTCTGTTCGCTTGGGGTAAGGCGGAAACTTTTTCGGCACCATCGCCATCTGGATGTTGTGGGCTATCTTGAGCTCTTTCTCGATGGCGGCCTTGGAGGCTGTCGTAGCCTTCAATTCCTCAACGTAGTCGGTCAGCGAGTGCTGCATATTGGCAAACGACCTGCGCAGCAGTCCTATCTCGTCCTGGCTGTTCACTTCCGGCAGCGGAGCGTCGAAGTTACCCTTGGCGATCTCATCGGTAGAGGCCGCAAAGTTCACCAATGGACGAGCCACCTTACGTATGGCCCTACGACAGACGAAGAACACGACAACCATACAAATGCAGATGAGCACCGTCATGACGAAGATGGACACGTAGCCATTGTACTTGATGGTATTCTGGGGCACTACGGTGACGATGGTCCAGCCCAGGTCCTTGAATCGCTTGCTGAACATGAACACATCGTTGCCGGCATACTCGGTGTCGACATACAACTGATAGTCATACAGGATGAGTTTGGCTGCGTGGTCGTCGATGGTATCGGGCGACTCCTGGGCATCCCGTAGCAGGTTACGGTTCAGGATAAACGTTGTATCGGGATGGGCGAGATAGGTGCCGAGACTGTCGACAATAAAGCTTCTGAACACATTATCCTCGAGGACCATCAACTTCAGGTGGTTGTCCTCGTCCAACTGCTTCACCACATCATTCAGCCAAAGGAGCGACAGGTCGAGGCAGAAAGAACCCACAATGCTGTCGCGACTGTCTTTCAGAGGCTGGACAAAAGTGCAGACAGCAGTCTTGCCGCCATCCTTGTCATAATAGGGAGCCGTCCAGAACGACTCTCCCGTGGCCATCACTCTCTGAAACCAGTCGAACTGGAAATAGTCGTGGTCGGGTCCTGCCAACTGTCTGGATGTTATCCGTCCGTCACGTTCCCTGACGGCGTAGGGTTCGAACCAACGGCCTTTCTCCGGGTAGTAGTTTTCTTGGAAGACGATGCCGCACCCCACAATGTTGGGGTTCTGGCTCACCACGCGCTCCAGGATGACGTAGAAGCTGTCGGGCTGATGCAGGCTCCTTTCCATCTTGTCCATACTGTTGATGCTGCCCACCCTGATGTCGGAAATCCGTCGACTGATTATCTCCTTGGTGCTTTCCATGATCTCCGTGAAATAGAGCGAGGCCATCACATCCTCCTCTTGCTGCACCAGTCTAAAGATAATGTACGAGAAGATAGAGATGATAAGAAACACGCCAGCCATGATATGCCACGTCATCCGACGGACAAACGAATATTTGATTTTTGTATTCCAGTTCATGTCTTGGTATGGATTGCGTTAGGTCAGAAGGACAGACAGGCGCGGACATTATTGCTATTGCCTTTACCTATTTTCCAAAACTCACTTTTTGTAAAGTAAAAACACCAAGCATACTCTGTATCTCCAGCAAACTCTGTACATGACCAATACATCTTATCTCCAACATCCGTACCACCGGCCCCTACCAACTTCGTGCGAAAAGCGCCATAGCCGTACGCCATCTCGTCTGAAAGATCTGTGGTATAGGCCCTGCCGCCGCATCCTGCAAACATATACTTCCAGTCTTCGACTGAGGGCAAGCGCCAGCCACCGCCTTTCACGGCATAATCTTTATTACTCACCCAGTTCGATACTTTGCCGGCAGCCTCACCATATGTGGCATAAGAATAGGCATCCTCCAGCGCAATGGCCAGGCCGTTGGTACAGTCAGACGCCGTACCCACATAGGCAACCATTGCCACTGCCGTCGTTGATGCCGCAGTGGCTGCTGCCTGACTGGCGTAGCACCTGCCATTGAGACCTATGACATCTCCCACATTAATAGTGGTCAGCTTCACAGCAGACTGGTAATACTTCGTGTCCAGCGACAGCCCCCCGAACACGTTGTAGCCCTGCCCCGGCACCGAGAACTTAAGCACGGTGTTGGCCGGATCGATGGCCACATACATCACATCGGTGGCAGCCGACGTCGTCACGGTGGTCAGCACAGCGTTCAATTCGTTGCTGACCACAAGCGTCTGAGTATTCACCGCAGCACTGCCGTCGGCATTCTTCAGTGTCAGTTTGAAAATGGCAAACTGGTTTGTCAGTGACACGCTACTCTTCAGCGAGGCGGTGGCCCCTACACTGAGCAAGCCCTCACCCTTACGCACATCGTATTTCTCGGCTATGCTACCTTCGCCCGTCAACTGTCCGTTCTGCGTCGCAAGCAGGTCGGCCTTCACCTGACCGGTTGTGCCGTCGGCTGCGGAAGCGGGATAGATGATGGTGACGTCAGTACCATCTACAGTGCCACTCTGGAGAGAAGCGCTGATGGTGGCACTGCCGTTGGCATCAACGCTTGTTACGGTGGCCGTGGTGTTATAGGCCGTCTCACCGACGGTATAGACCAATGCCACCTCTTCATTCACTTCCCACGCGGTCACAATCCTGTTTCCATCTTCACTCAAGGAGCGCGATGCTGCCTCGTTAACGCCATTGATGGTGGCCGTGAAAGGTATGCCTACAGTTTCTTGTGGTGTCGGAGGTGTAGGCGGTGTTGTTGGTTCGTTGTTGTCGTTAATACACGCTGCCACCAGCAGCGTCAGTGCAACCATCATTATGTATTTTATCTTCATTGTCATTAGGTTAATCATACAGAAAACTTAGGGAATTAGTTAAGGGGGTCTCCGCCAGACTCATAGCCAGACGGTTTGCTTAATTGAAGCAAATGCCCGTCGTAACGTAAAAGTAGGATGCCGACCGCAGGTTGCTCATATTTCTTTCTTTTCCTCATTCGTGTCATGTTGTATATTTTGCAAAACAGATGCAAAAATACGAAAAAAAGTAATAACCTGCAACTTTTCGGAGGTTGAAAAGCAAAAAATGGTGAGATTTTTGCATTATCTCGGTCTATTTTCGTAACTTTGCACGCGAATTAGGATTAAGAGAACAAGCGTTATTATGAAGCTATTTGATGTTTATCCCCTTTTCGACGTAAACATCGTGAGGGGTGAAGGTTGCAAGGTTTGGGACGACAAGGGTCAGGAATATCTGGACCTGTATGGCGGTCATGCAGTGATTTCAATAGGCCATTGTCATCCGCACTATGTGGAGAAGTTGAACGAGCAGTTGCATCGGCTGGGGTTCTACAGCAACTCGGTGCAAAACAAGTTGCAGGTGGAGCTGGCAGAACGGCTGGGCAAGCTGAGCGGCTACGAAGACTACCAGCTGTTTTTGGTGAACAGCGGTGCAGAGGCAAACGAGAACGCGCTGAAGTTGGCATCGTTTAAGACGGGCTATACACGGGTGCTGTCGTGCGAGAAAGCATTTCACGGCAGGACGTCGCTGGCTGTGGAGGTGACTAACAATCCGAAGATTGTGTCGCCTATCAACGACAACCACCACGTGCGCTTTCTGCCTCTGAACGACATTGAACCATGGGTGAGGGAGTTGACGCGCGAGGGCATTGCCGCCGTGATTCTGGAGTGTATCCAGGGTGTGGGGGGCATACAAATGGCGACGCCTGAGTTTGCGCAGAAGCTGGCCTACGCTTGCAAGCGCTACGGTGCGGTGCTGATATGCGACGAGATACAGTGCGGCTACGGCCGCAGCGGCAAGTTCTTTGCCCATCAGTGGCTGGGCATCAAGCCCGACATTATCACGGTGGCGAAAGGCATCGGCAACGGTTTCCCGATGAGCGCCGTGCTCATTTCGCCCGAGTTTGAGGCTGTGTACGGACAGCTGGGCACGACGTTTGGCGGCAACCACCTGGCCTGTTCGGCTGCTCTGGCTGTACTGGACGTGATGGAGCAGGAGCATTTGGTAGAGAATGCCCGTGAGGTGGGCGACTACCTGATGGAGAAAATCAAGAAATTGAATAATGATAAAATCAAAGAGGTTCGCGGTCGCGGCCTGATGATTGGCATAGAGCTGTATACGCCGCAGAAGCCGGTGCGCCAGCGTCTGGTGTACGAGCAGCACGTGTTTACGGGCTGTTCGGGCGAGAATGTGCTGCGGCTGTTACCACCGCTGACGTTCGGCAAGTCTGATGCCGACGAATTTGTAGAACGCTTACAGAAGGCGCTATAAAACAATTGATAATTGACAATTGACAATTAAAAAATGAAGATATCGGTGATAGGCGCCGGTGCTATGGGCGGCGCGACGGTAGAAGGCATGATGAAGTCCGACTACTTTGAGAATGATAACATCATGGTGAGCGACCCGTCGGATGCTGTGCTCCGCAGATTTGCCGAGCAGAGCATCCGCACCACGACAGACAACGCCCTGGCCGCGAAAGAGGCCGATGTGGTGATTGTAGTGGTGAAGCCGTGGCTGGTGGAGCAGGTGCTGAGAGGCATCGCCCCGGCCCTGAGCGCGGAGAAGATACTGATTGTGATAGCTGCCGGCGTTTCGTCGGAAAAGATACAGGAATGGACAGGTATTAGCCTGCCGCTATTTTTGGTAATTCCGAATATTGCCATTGCAGAACTGGCATCGATGACGTTTATTGTGCCGACGGCTACGGCAACGCCGCAGCACAGTGAACTGGTGGAGGAGATATTCGGGGCGATGGGTACGACGCTGATTACGGATGAGGCACATCTGGGAGCCGGTACGACGCTGGCCTCGTGCGGCATAGCATACGCGATGCGCTACGTGCGTGCGGCCTCTGAAGGCGGCGTGGAACTAGGTTTCAAGGCTGAACAGACTAAGGAGATTGTGATGCAGACGATGCTGGGAGCTGTGCGTCTGCTGGAGTCCAGCGGTCTGCACCCCGAAGCAGCCATCGACCTGGTGACCACCCCTGGCGGTGTCACTATCAAGGGTCTGAACGAGATGGAGCATGCTGGGTTCACCTCTGCAGTTATCCGCGGTCTGAAGGCGGGGGCAAAATAAAATTGATAATTGACAATTGATAATTATGGATGAGCAACTGAAACAGATTGGCGAGCGTCTGCGCGGACTGCGCGACGTGCTGGACATTCCCGTGAGCGAGATGGCAGAGACCATCGGCATCAGCGCGGAGAAGTATGAGAAGATTGAGGCAGGAGAGATGGACATCACCATCTCGAACCTGATGAAGATAGCCCGCAAGTACGGTGTATCGACGGAGGAACTGATCTTTGCCGAGTCGCCGCACATGAAGTCGTACTACGTCACCCGCAAGGGACAGGGCATGAGCATAGAGCGTACGAAGGCCTATAAGTACCAGAGTCTGGTAGGGGGCTTCGTGGGGCACAAGGCCGATGTGTTCATCGTCACCGTGGAACCTAAGCCCGACGCCCACACTATTTATAAGAACACGCATGCGGGTCAGGAGTTCAACCTTGTATTGGAGGGGAAGATGGAACTGTACATCGGCGGTAAGACCATCGTCCTGGAAGAGGGTGACAGCATTTATTTCGACTCCACCAAGCCTCACGGCATGTTGGCTGTGGGCGACAAGGCGGTGAAGTTTTTGGCTTTTACGATTGAAAATTGAAGATTGAGAATTAAAATGGTAGAAAGATTTTTAAAGCAGACGAAGTTCACGTCTGTTGAGGATTACAACAAGAACCTGAAATTCATTGTTCCCGAGCACTTCAACTTCGCTTACGACGTGATGGATGCCTGGGCCGACGAGAAGCCCGACGGTCTGGCCCTGCTCTGGACCAACGACCAGGGCGAAGAGAAACGTGCCACCTTCGCCGAGTTGAAAGAGCAGAGCGACCAGGCCGCCGCCTACCTGCAGCAGCTGGGCATCGGCAAGGGCGACCCCGTGATGCTGATTCTGAAGCGTCACTACGAGTGGTGGATCATCATGCTGGCACTCTGCAAGATTGGTGCCATCGTCATTCCCGCCACCCACATGCTGACAAAGAAAGACATCATTTACCGCAACACCCGCGCCTCGGTCAAGGCCATCATCTGCGCCAAAGACGACTATATAATCGGACAAATCAAACAGGCCATGACTGAGAGTCCTTCAGTAAAGCAGTATATCACTTTGGGCGATGAAGAAGGTTTCCATAATTGGAAGAAGGAATGGCAGCAGGCTCCCAAATTTGTACGTCCGGCTTTCGTCAACAACAACGAAGACACCATGCTGATGTACTTCACCAGCGGCACCAGCGGCGAGCCGAAGATGGTGGCTCACGACTACCTCTACGCCATGGGGCATCTGACCACGGGTGTCTTTTGGCACAACCTGCACGAGGGTTCGCTGCACTTGACCGTGGCCGACACCGGCTGGGGCAAGGCCGTCTGGGGCAAGTTCTACGGACAGTGGTTTGCCGGAGCGACTGTCTTCGTGTTCGACCATGAGAAGTTCAATGCCGACACGCTGCTGCGCCAGATGGAGAAATACAAGGTGACCTCATTCTGCGCACCGCCTACCATCTACCGCTTTATGATTCGCGAGGACCTGTCGAAGTACGACCTCAGTTCGCTGCAGTACTGCTGCACCGCCGGCGAGGCCCTGAACCCCGCCGTATTCGACAAGCTCAAGGAGTTGACAGGCCTCAACATTATGGAAGGTTTCGGGCAGACCGAGACCACCATGACGCTCGGCACCTTCCCCTGGATGACACCGAAGCCGGGCTCTATGGGCATCCCCAATGCCCAGTACGACATCGACCTGCTGCGTGCCGACGGCACCTCGTGTGAGGACGGTGAGAAGGGAGAGATTGTTATCCGCGTGGGCGACAAGAAGCCTATCGGCCTGTTCAAAGGCTACTACCGAGACGAGGAGAAGACGCGCGAAGCTTGGCACGACGGCGTATACCACACTGGCGACATGGCCTGGCGCGATGAGGACGGCTACTATTGGTTCGAGGGTCGCATTGACGATGTGATCAAGTCCAGTGGCTACCGCATAGGCCCGTTCGAGGTTGAGTCGGCCCTGATGACCCACCCCGCCGTTGTGGAGTGCGCCATCACCGGTGTGCCCGATGACATCCGTGGCATGGTGGTGAAGGCCACCGTTGTGCTGGGCAAGGAATGGAAGGACAAGGCCGGCGACGACCTCGTCAAGGAACTGCAGCAGCACGTCAAACGAGTGACAGCCCCTTACAAGTACCCCCGCATCGTGGAGTTTGTCGACGAGCTGCCGAAGACCATTAGCGGCAAGATTCGGCGCGTGGAGATTCGCAACAAGGACGCCGAGAAGAACTAAGCTTACAATAACAGCATGACCAGCAATGGGATGGTCAGCATGGAAAGAAGGGTGGTGATAAAGGTGACACCAGCCATCAGCGTGGTGTCGCGCCCATGCCGTAGGCAGAGGATTGTGCCATAGGTGGCCACGGGCATGGCAATGACCACGGTGTTGATGCCCACCACAAAGGGGTCGAAGCCCAAGACAGTACATAGCACATGTACGCCCAGAGGCAGAAGAGCCAAACGTAACAGCGAGGTAACGTAGACCATCGGTATGGCCAGCATGGCACGCAAGGACAGGTGCGCCATCGACGAGCCTACGATGAGCAGGGCCGCCGGTACCGTGATGTTGCCAATCATGGTGAGCGGCTGACTGACGGCTTCGGGAATCCCTTCGATGCCCAGTGCCACGATGAGCATGGACAGATAGGCCGCTATCATGGGCGTACTGAAAAGCACCTTGCGGTTGAAACGCTCGCGGCTGGCCCCCCCTCCTCCCGATACCAGCATGGTGCCGAAGGTGAAGACTGCAAACGTGTTGACCACATTGAGCACGGCGGCATAGAACACAGCCTGGTGGCCGAAGATACTGGCCACCACGGGATAGCCCATGAATCCCACGTTTCCAAACATCAGTGCAAAGCCCACAATACCCCAGTCGTCCATCTTGTGCGTCAGCAACCGAGGCAGATACCACGCCACAGCTCCCAGCACAACATAGGTGATGATGCTAATGCCCAGCAACGGCAGTATGTACCTGCGATCGGGCAGTTCACCGTCCATGGCCGACGACAGGATCAGTGCCGGACAGGATATGTCAATCACCAGCTTCGACAGTCGTTTGTCGAAAGTGCCTCCCATATATCCCCACTTGCCTGCCATATAGCCGACGACAACGATGGCAAAAAGGGTCATCATTACCTCAAACATATCGTTAATTCACCTCTTTTATATCATTTTATCCGAATAGCGTGCAAAATTACAAATAAAATTCGTAATTTTGCAGCTGATTGCAAGAATTATCAGAGAAAAGATGAAGAAAAGGATTGTTGTCAAGATTGGCTCGAACGCCCTGACCCGCCCCGACGGACGACTCGACGTGACCCGCATGTCGGCACTCGTAGACCAGATTGCATGGCTGCGAAGCAAGGACTATGAGGTGGTGCTTGTATCGTCGGGAGCCGTGGCCTGCGGGCGCCGCGAACTGAAGGTTGGTCACGAGCTGGACTCCGTGGAGCAGCGACAGCTGTTCTCGGCACTGGGTCAGGCCAAACTCATCGGCCTCTACTACGATTTGTTTCGCGAGTACCACATCCACGTGGGACAGGTGCTGACCATGAAGGAGAACTTTCAGCCCGGCGAGCAGTACCGCAACCAGCGGGCCTGTATGCAGGTGATGCTGGAGAATGGTGTGCTACCCATCGTCAACGAGAACGATACAGTGAGTGTCACCGAGCTGATGTTTACCGACAACGACGAGCTGTCGGGGCTGATAGCTCAGATGATGGAGGCCGACACGCTGGTGTTGCTGTCGAACATCGACGGCATCTACACCGGCCATCCCGACGACCCTCAGTCGATGCTGATTGAGAAGGTGGCTCCCGGCACCGACCTGTCGGCCTACATACAGACGGAGAAGAGCACGGCAGGACGCGGCGGTATGCAGTCGAAGTATGCCACAGCCTCGAAGATTCAGGCTGCCGGCATCAGCGTCATCATTGCCAACGGCAAACGCGAGAACGTGCTCGTAGACCTCATTGAGCGCCCTGAAGCGACTCCCCACACCATGTTCATACCCCAGAAATCATAATCAGGTTAAAGACATATATGCAGTTAGAGGATACTTTCAAACGAGTGAAGCGGGCCAGCAAGACGCTGGCGCTGCTGAGCGATGCACAGCGTAACGAGATTCTGCGTGCCGTTGCCAATGCTATTATATATAATAAGGTGAACATCCTGAAGGCCAATGCACAGGACTTGGCTAAGATGGACAAGAGCAACCCGCTCTACGACCGGCTTCAGCTGACGGAGAAGCGACTCGACGATATTGCCGCCGACATGCGCAACGTGGCCACTCTTCCATCGCCATTAGGACATATCACCAAACAGAAGACATTGCCCAATGGCCTGCGCCTCTGTCGCACAAGCGTGCCCTTTGGCGTCATCGGCATGATCTACGAAGCCCGGCCCAACGTCACCTTCGACGTCTTCTCGCTGTGCTTTAAGAGCGGTAATGCCTGCGTGCTTAAAGGCGGAAAGGATGCTGACTGTTCGAACCGCGAGGCGGTGGCAATCATCCACGAGGTTTTGGACAAATACACGGAGGACCACCTCTCATCTCTCACCTCTCGCCTCTCGCCTCTCAAAGACGCTGTGGCCCTGCTACCTGCCACCCACGAGGCTACCGGCGAGATGCTTAATGCCGTGGGCTATATAGACCTGTGCATACCTCGTGGCGGACGGAAGCTCATCGACTTTGTGCGCGACACCGCCCGTGTGCCCGTCATCGAGACAGGTGCCGGTGTGGTTCATGTTTACTTTGACAAAGATGGAGACTTAGAAAAGGGACGCGCTATTGTCAACAATGCAAAGACAAGACGTGTATCCGTTTGCAATGCCCTCGACACCCTTCTCATTCACAAGGACAGAGAGGCAGACCTTACATCACTGCTGGCACCGATGGAGGGAAAGGTCGAGTTTTTCTTCAACGATGAGAAACTCTACGACACGGAGTTTATGGACTATAAGATGAATGTCGTAACTGTTAACTCACTTGATGAGGCTCTTGACCATATCGACCGTCACGGCTCTGGACACAGCGAGGCCATAATCACAGAGAACGAAGCCACCGCCCGCAAGTTCCAAGCTCATGTTGATGCCGCTTGCGTCTACTGGAACGCACCCACCAGCTTTACCGACGGAGCCCAGTTCGGCCTGGGGGCCGAGATTGGCATCAGCACCCAGAAACTGGGTCCACGCGGCCCCATGGCATTAGAGGAAATCACCACCTACAAGTGGCTCATTGAGGGTGAAGGACAGGTGAGGAGTTAAGAGTTCACAATTCATAGTTCACAATTCATAGTTCATAGTTATGAAATCATTTATCAATATAAAAGTTTAAAAAATGTAACTCTTATTCCTTATTTCACAGTTTTTTTGTAATTTTGCAACGTTAAATAAATGAGACGATTGCATTATGAATAAGTGTATCTTACTTTCTCGTGTTTCTACACAGCAACAAACTCTTGAACAACAGACAAATGAGTTGTTAAGATTTGCTAAGAGTCATGGTTATAATAAAGAGGATATTATTATTATCGAGGACAAAGAATCTGCAATCAAACTAGACGAAGAACATCGTAAGGGATTAATCAAAATGAAAGAGCGTATCGCAGCTGATAGTACTATCAACTGTGTTATATGCTATGAGATAAGTCGAATTAGCAGACAACAAACAATTCTGTTTTCAATTAGGGACTATCTGAAAGAACGAAAGATACAATTGATCATTCTCAAACCATACATGGAATTATTGGATGAGAAAGGTGAAATTACTCCAACTGCAAATATTGCATTTTCGTTGTTTAGTACAATAAGCGAAAACGAAATGATGCTAAAAACTGAACGTTTGCAGAGAGGACGCAGACAGAAGAAATCAGAAGGTAAATATGGTGGTGGAAAAATCTTGTTAGGTTACAAGATAGGAGAAGATGAAAAGATAATGGTTGATGAAGAAAAGGCTAAAATCATTAAGAAGATTTTTAGCATGTATGAAGAAGGGTATTCTGGCGGAACCATTGCACGAGAAATGTTGGATAGAGGATGGATAGATTCTAAAAACACTTCTGCAGCTCTTATATTGATTAATCGAACTTTAAGGAACAAAAGGTATATCGGAATTAACGATGGATTCGACACACAATACCCACCAATCATAACAGCCGAGCAATTTTACAGATGCAGGGATCTTGTTAAAAACAATATAAAGAGAAATTACACAAATGTTTCTTTCATTTACTATGCTCAAAACCTACTTAGGAGCAAAGAGAATGGTAGGGTCCTAACACCATGCAAAACAACAGGAATATATAGCATGTATGAACCAAATGAGAAGAAGTATATGCTAATAAATATTAGTATTGCAGATTCTGTAATATGGCACGTTGTCAAGCAGCACAAAATTGACACCGCAAATATTGATGTAAAAGCCAGAAAGGGCGAAATGACACATAGATATAGAATCTACAAATCTAAGATGAAAACAACGCAAGATCTTATTATTCATTTACAGAAGGAAATAGAACGGATAGAAAGTCGTATCATTTCGGGGAAAATGGAAGAGTCCAGAGGCGACAAATTAATTGATGAGAGAACAGCAGAGATTAAACAAATGACTGGCAATTATGACCAATGGCAATATGAATCTGATAATTTGATGAATGAAATAAACAACATTTCAACAATAGGTGTTAAGCGAGATTATCATAAAATAAAAGATGATAATGAAATTAGAAATATTATTCATCAGGATTTGGAAGTGATTTGGATTTCAAAAGAAAACGAACATGCAGTACACAAATTAGAGTTTGTATTTAAAGATGGACAAACCAAGACATACATTCTAAAACATAATGGTCGGGTAAGGAAATTATGGGATGAACAGGGAAATGAAATCGAATTTGAATTTAACGAAAGGGTAAAAAGAAAACGATATTAAGAAGAGGAGTTAGAGATCCTCTTCTTTTGTAATTTCTACATCATTTAAACTTCTAATAAATTCATCATTCTTCTTCATTTCATTTACTAATAATCTAAAATACTCATTTATAAAATCTTCAACTCTCATAATACTAAATAATTAATTTAAACAAAAAAATCATTTCCTCAACGAGGATAGCTTAGTATAGTGATTTATATGTGTATTCTTCAAAAAATCATCCATTTTTTGTATCAAAATAAAAGTGTATCAATATAATTGGAAAAAACCGTGCAAGTTGACCCCATCTGACCAAATGAAAATGACCCCTGTGA